>OGJD01000036.1_pt1 | contig 138575 bp, 127 predicted proteins | sample 1571971 | NCBI WGS metagenome assembly OGJD01 (sample SAMEA2582117, study PRJEB24529) | metagenome | biome: Human gut stool | place: China | collected 2011
AATTCCACACAGTCGTACAACGTTTAATGCGTTTCTGTTCTGTGGAAATGGGCTCCTTCTACCTTGATATTATCAAAGACCGTCAATACACCACCAAAGCAGACAGCCTTGCGCGTCGTAGCTGCCAAACAGCGTTATGGCACATTGCGGAAGCCTTAGTACGTTGGATGGCACCAATCCTGTCATTCACGGCAGATGAAATTTGGGGCTACTTGCCACAAACGGCAACTGCACGTGCAGAATTCATCTTCACTGAAGAATTCTACGAAGGCTTATTTGGCTTAGGCGAGAATGAAAAATTAGATGATGCTTACTGGCAACAACTCATTAAAGTTCGTTCTGATGTGAACCGTGTATTAGAAATCGCCCGTAACGATAAAGTGATCGGTGGTGGTTTAGAAGCAGAAGTAACGGTTTATGCTAACGATGAATATCGTGCATTGTTAGAGCAATTAGGCAATGAATTACGTTTCGTGTTAATTACCTCAAAAGCGGAAGTGAAAGCATTAGCAGACAAACCGGCAGATGTGGCTGTTGGCGAGTTAGAGGGAATTGCGGTAAGCGTAGCTCGTTCTAACGGTGAAAAATGTCCACGTTGCTGGCATTATTCTGACAAAATCGGCGTGAATCCGGAACATCTGACACTTTGCCCGCGTTGCGTAGAAAACGTTGCAGGCAATGGCGAAGTCAGACGTTTCGCTTAATCATGCAGTAAAGCCTAAATAAAAGTGCGGTCAAAATTGACCGCACTTTTTGATCGTAAAGCATTTATTTATTTTTTCAGTTCCGTGGCGTAATGTTCTACCGCCGTTTTCGATTTCAATAACCCTTGTTGCAACATAAAGTCCGCCATTTTTTCGTAGTTCGCTTTATTAAAGGTACCCGGTTGTTTGCTTAAATAAGGCAGGGTGTCTTTCCAGGCGCGGCGGTTAAGCTCGTTATCCAATTCTGTCGGTTTATAGCTGACAAAAAGCTGCCAACTTTCTTCCGGGTGTGCGTAAAGGTAATCGGTGGCTTGTTGTAGCGCGCTGACAAAATTTTGGTATTTTGCTTCATGAATCTTGTCTTTATTGGCCACGATAATTAATTCATCATAGGTCGGCACGCCATGCTGTTCTGGGAAAAACGCCTTGCCTTGATAACCTTCAATGGCTAATTGATTCAATTCAAAATTGCGGAATGAACCAATAACCGCATCCACTTGTTTGCTAATTAAAGAAGGGGAGAGCGACCAATTCACGTTAATCAGTTGGACATCTTTATTACTTAAATTGGCCGACTTCAACATGGCATCCAACAGCGCTGTTTCAAAACCGCTAACGGAATAGCCAATTTTCTTTCCTTTCAAATCCGCTAAGGTTTTGATGTCGCTGTTTTCCAACGTGACCAAGCTGTTTAGCGGAGAATCTGCCAATGTCGCAATACGTACCAAAGGCAGTTTTTCATCTACTTGAATATGCAGTTGCGGTTGATAATCTACGGCGAGATCGGTTTTGCCGGCGGCGACCAATTTAGGCGGTAGCGATGGATCGGCAGGTTCAATAATATCCACTTCCAGATTATGCTCGGCAAAAAAGCCTTTTTGCTGTGCAACGATCAACGCCGCGTGATCTGGGTTGACAAACCAATCCAGCATTAAAGACAGTTTTTGTTTTTCTGCCGCCTGAACGCTAAGCGAAAGCGCGCCGATAATCAATGTTGAAAGAATGTGTTTTTTCATTGTAGCTCCTTTTTGTGGTTAAGCGAGAGCCAGCCCCATTTGCCAAAAGGCAATTTCCATGCGGGTGGCTGTCGTGAAGATGTGTTGAATATGATTTTGTTGGGTTGGAGTAAAGTCGGCACAAAGTGCGGTCAAAAAGGCGGATGTTTCTTCCGCTTCTTTCTGAAAAACCTCCGAAGCATAGGTATCGATCCAGGTTTGATACGGATTATTGGCTAAGCGCGGGTAGTTTTCTGTGATATAGCGTGCGATTTGTGCGTAGCCTACGGCACAAGGCGTAATGGCCGCATAAATTTCCGCTAAACCGCCGGTAGCACCGCAATCCAATAAATAGCGGGTATAGGCAACACAGGCGGCGCTTTCTTGGGTGGCAAATATTTCTGCTTCACTGATGCCCCATTGTCTGCAATAGGCCAAATGCAATTGAATTTCCTGACAAATACTTTCCAGGCTTTTTCGTGGCGTTTCCATTTGGTTAAAATTTTTGGCTTTAAAGATAGCCAAGGCAAACGCACGGCTGTAATGGAACAGGTAAAGGTAATCCTGCTTTAAATAATGACGAAAGCATTCGGGCGGCAAGGTGCCGCAGGCCAATTGTTTGACAAAGTCATGTTCTACATATTGTTGCCAATAAGGCTGGGCGTTTTTCATCAATTGGTTGAGCATTTTTCCTCCTAATGCACATAACTTACCCACGGCAGGGCTTTGCGCAGTAATTTATCCACGATGAAATAAAGGCAAAGCGCCATGAGCAAAAGTAAAAAGAGTGCCGCGAACATCAAGTCGATTTGCATGCGGGCATTGGCTTGTAACATTAAATAGCCTAATCCTTCCGAAGAACCGACCCATTCCCCCACAATGGCGCCAATGGGCGCAATGGAGACTGCAATGCGTAATCCTGATGCCAATGCAGGCAATGCCGCCGGTAAGCGTACTTTAAATAGCATCGCTACGGGAGAAATACGTAAGGTTTGGGCCAGTTGAAGCCAGGGTTTTGGTGTGTTGCGTAGTCCGTCATAGCAGGCTGCTGTGACGGGGAAATAGATAATTAAAATCGCCATAGTGATTTTAGATGCCATGCCATAACCAAGCCACAACACCAGTAATGGCGCGATAGCAAACACCGGAATGGCTTGTGAAATCACCAATAATGGCATTAAGAAAGCCGAGATTTTACGGGAAAGAGTAAGTAGTAGCGCAGAAGATAACCCAAATAAAAAGCCTAAAACTAAGCCTAATAAAATTTCCAGCAAAGTAATTTTGGCATGCATGAAGAGCAAGTCTGCTTGCGTCATTAATCGTTGCCATACAGCAAGCGGGGTAGGCAATAAGTAGGGCGGCACATCAAACAGACTGATAATGCCTTGCCAGAACGCAATGAACAGGGCGCTTAATAAGATGAGACGGGCTATTTTCTTCATGTCGGCTCCGCCATTAGTTGTTCGATAAGTCTATTTTGCAGCGCCCACAGCGCTTCTTGGTGAAGCTGATGGGGCTTTATGGGATCTAATTGAGCAACCTGTTTTATTTGTATCGGTTGACCTTGCAACACATAAATTTTTTCGCCTAAACGAATCGCTTCTTGTGGATCGTGGGTTACCAAAATCACGGTTTTCCCTTGCAACAGTTCGCAGGCAAGATTTTGTAATTGTAAACGAGTGACCGCATCCAGGGCGGAAAAGGGTTCATCCATTAAAATTAAATCGGCATCTTGCATTAAGGTGCGCGCCAGTGCCACCCGTTGGCGTTGACCGCCGGAAAGTTGATAACAAGGTTTATGCCAATGATCCGCCATGCCGACGGCATGTAATAGTTCTTTTGCTTTCTCTTGGGTTTTAGCATTTTTCTGACCCTGGAGGTGTTGTGCCAACTGCACGTTATCCAACACGGAAAGCCAAGGGAACAAACTGTCTTGCTGTGCCAACCAAGCCGCTTTGGTGTGAGAGGCCAATTGGATATGGCCTTCTGTAATCGCTGCATCTTCCAATCCTGCAATGGCGCGAAGTAAGGTGGATTTCCCTACACCGGAACGCCCGAGTAGCACAACCCATTCCCCTTGTTCTACACGAAAATGAAGATCGACAAATAGCGGCTTGCGATCGAATTGCAAGCATAGATGTTGGATATCGAGACAATGCATCGCAGGCTAACTTAGCGAGAGAGGTAGAAAAGTGCGGTGGATTTTAAGAATTTTTTTAAAAAGAATGGCAATATAGACATGATTTAGTTTCCTACGTCAGTGTTAACTGTTTCAGGTTCACGGGTATTATCTCAGCCAATGGCACCCCGACTAATAATGGCGCAGAGTCTATCGAAAAAGAGCAGGAAAAACAAATTGCGCTGTTAAATTTTGTGATCCCCGTCATAGAGAAATTCTGTTCTTTCATGATGTTCCAAATCAGTTTTTCTGTATAAAACCTTGCCTTGTGCTAGAATGGCGGCCTAATTTTGATAATGATTTTATTTAGGTAACATTATGTCCCAACAAAAATCCGGACTCTCTTTTCTCTGGCTAAGTGCGGTCGCTTTTTTGCTTGATTTGCTGACGAAGTATATTGTGGTACAAAAATTTGATTTGTATGAAAGTGTGAATGTTCTGCCGGTGTTTAATCTCACTTATGTACGAAATTATGGCGCGGCATTCAGCTTTTTAGCGGATCACGATGGTTGGCAAAAATATTTCTTTATTCTATTGGCGATTGGTATTTCCCTTATGCTGGCGTATTTCATGAAGAAAAATCGTGCCGATCAAATATTACAAAATGCCGCCTACGCGCTCATTATTGGTGGTGCACTTGCCAATATGGTCGATCGTGCCTATAACGGTTTTGTGGTGGATTTCTTTGATTTTTATTGGGATATTTATCATTATCCGGTGTTTAATGTGGCGGACATTGCCATTTGTATCGGCGCCGGTTTACTGGCATTAGATGCCTTTAAAGGTGATAAGAACAAACAAAAGAGCGGTCAAAAATGAAGATAATTTTAGCCAACCCACGCGGTTTTTGTGCCGGCGTCGATCGTGCCATCAGTATTGTTGAACTGGCGTTGGAAATTCACGGTGCACCGATTTATGTCCGTCATGAAGTGGTGCATAATCGCTTCGTGGTGAATGGATTACGTGAACGCGGTGCCATTTTTGTCGAAGAACTGAGTGAAGTGCCGGACGGCGCGATAGTCATTTTCTCCGCCCACGGAGTGTCTCAAGCAGTACGCCAAGAAGCCAAAGATCGCCGCTTGAAAGTCTTTGATGCCACTTGTCCGTTGGTGACCAAAGTTCATATGCAGGTGGCGCGCGCCAGTCGAAAAGGCACGAAAGCGATTCTCATCGGGCATAAAGGTCACCCGGAAGTGGAAGGCACCATGGGACAATATAGCAATCACGAAGGTGGCATTTATCTCATTGAAAGTATTGAGGATATCGCTAATCTCCCCGTAAGCCACAACGATGATTTAACCTTCATGACGCAAACCACGCTGTCTTTAGATGACACAGCGGAAACCATCAGTGCATTGAAAGAAAAATACCCTGCGATTCAAGGTCCACATAAAAACGACATTTGTTATGCCACAACCAATCGTCAACAAGCGGTGCGCGAACTGGCAAAACAATCGGATTTAGTGGTCGTGGTCGGCTCCAAAAATTCCTCTAACTCTAACCGTTTGGCAGAGTTGGCTTCTCGAATGGGGGTGGCGTCTAAGTTAATTGATGATCCCAATGATATTCAGCTGGATTGGTTTAACGGCGTACAAACCATTGGTGTCACTGCAGGGGCTTCCGCGCCGGAAGAATTAGTGCAATCGGTGATTGCGCGTATGAAAGCATTTGGCGTCACGGAAGTGGAAGAATTACAAGGCTTAGAAGAAAATATGTTCTTTGAAGTGCCAAAAGAATTGCGTGTAAAAGAGGTGAGTTAATTCTCTCCAACACTCGCCAAAAATGAAAAGAAAGTGCGGTCAATATTTGAAACGTTTTGAATATTGACCGCACTTTTTCTTTATTAAAAAAGCAACAAAAGCAAAAGTGTAAAAAAAGCGGATAAATGTTATTGCCATTTATCCGCTTTAATAAGATTAACTTACGTTAATTCACACTTGGATTACCAAGAATATTTAATGCCAACAGAGCCTTTATAGCCTTGACGTTTTGCGCCACTTAAAGAGTGTTCGTAGCGAACGTCTGCATAAATATGTGAGTTAGCACTGGTTGCAAGTTGAGTACCTACACCAAATTCACCCCAAGTTTTCGCAAATTTTTCATTGATGTTATCTGCACCAATGTTGCTACCGGCAGTATTTCTGAAGTCATGCCATAAGTTTGCAGTGAAATACAGGGTTCTGACTTTCTCACGGGCAGTTAAGTCGTTGTAAGCAAGACGTGCACCTACACGACCACGTAAACCGTGTTGTTTGTCTTGGTGTACAGAACGAAGTTCATCGTTGAAGCGGCTTAATCCTAGGTATTGATAGATTAACTGTGCTTGCGGTTCAATGATCCAGCTGTCACCGTTATTCATTTTTTCTTTACCTAAAGCAAATGGATGACCTACTTCGCTTGATAATGCAACACCGAAACCGTGGTTTTTAGCGTGTGAATCTATAGCGTAATATTTATTTTTCACCCAAGAAAGTTGACCCACTAAGTCTAAGTAGCTGCCATTTTCAGCATAACGTGTATGTGTTACGCCGGCATGGAAGTTTTCGGTTTTCGCTTTGCCGGTGTATTTGTCATTAAGGACAACGCCATTTTCAGCACGATATTCATCATAGAATTTTGAATCTGCGTGCGTGTAACCGGCATAAACTCCAGTTAAACGTTTTCCACCGTTTTCGGTAGAAGCAACATCAAAGTCGTGACCAAATTGGAAACCGGAAAGGTTAGCCGTTAGGTTCAAACGCTCTTTACCATCCAAAGCAAGGTGTTTACCGATAATACGTCCCCAAGTTTGGTTGTTTGCTTGAGATTTTTCCCAAGAAAGCGCCTGATTTTCGCCACGACGTTGGTGTAATGTACCGACGGTTTCATAACCCACTTCTAAGTTCAATTTTGGCGCAAGTGTGTAGCCCGGTACAGAAGGGACGTAAATTGCATTGCCATTTGTTGAAGTGACTGTCCAGAAATATTCGGTGGCGTTACCGACTCGTTTAGAGGCTAATTGTAGTTCACCTGCACCGGTGGTTCTTGTCAAACCGGTAAAGTTACGTAAATTGCTTGTGCCTTGTACGCGAACAACGGACGTACTGTTTTTGCCTAAATCTGAAGCAATAGAGCCAATAGAACCGTCAACTAAGTTTTCCGCACCATTTGCTTTTAGGCTGACAACTTTTGTTACGCCTTCTACATTGCCGGTGACTTCTAATAAGTCGGATTTGCCGTTATTCGGATCATTGGTATTCCACTGAGTATTCACTTTTAGAACGCCGTTATTCGCTGTGTAGTTTCCTTCCACAGTGAATTTGTCTCCGTAAGAACCATTGGCAAGCGTGATTTCACTATTATTATTGGTTAATGTGCCGTCAGAGCCATCTTGTTTAACCAGTTTGACTTTATAATCTGTTCCGGCAGAACCTGTAGGGATGTGTTTAGAAGCATCCAATACACTACCATTATTTAGAGTTAATGCATTAATGGTAGAACGTTGTTCAGCTTCATCTTCTTTTTGGGCCAGTTCCCAAGTAGCTTGATTATCTAATTTAACATCTAATTTAGAATTCTCATTGGCATTAGAACCTTGATGCATTAAACCAATAACTTTTGCTTGATTATCGATAGCAACACTAAGGTTAGATGTTCTCAATTGACCTGCTTTTGCTTCTACTAACCAACCATTTTTAGCGGCTTTTGCTTCACTGTCTTTGCCTTTGAGCAAGAATTTAGCATCGCCGTCTTTCGCTGTTTCTAAATTTTCTTGTGCAACAATGAGAGACGCATTATCTGAATTCGTTGTGATTTTAGTATTATTTAAACGGACTTCTTGTTCTCTATATTCTTCTCCACGTAGGAGGAGATCCATTGTGTCAAATACGATAGCAGAACTGCCTGATTTAATTTCACCACTACTTGTATCTGAATCAGCAATTAAGCGGGATTTTGTGCCAAAGAGACGAACCGCAGCAGAGTCTTTTGTTGCTGTCGTATCAAGTACCATTTTCCCGGTGGAATTTACGACCGCACCTTTGTAATCTGCAGGTTTATTATCACCAGGTTTACCGATTTTTATAGCCGCCGAAGAACTGCCGTTAGCTTTGATCGTAATCTCTGAATCTTTTAAATTGGCTTCTGCGCCATTACCATTAATGTAAATGCCAACTAAATAGCTACCATTTTTGGCGGTTGTTTTATCTTCTACATTGATGGTGAGTTTTTTCTCAGAATTAAAAATTGGAACAGCCCCATTTTTTTGGAAAACTCTTACTCCGGATAATTGGTGACCAAATAAAGGTCTAGTGCCTGGCCCGTTATCAACGTTGATTTCAGCATCATCATGTAAAGTCAATTTTGCGGTATCGGTTGGTGCACCACCACGCCAATCATAACCGACTGCAATGCCATAAGCCGCATTGGTATCAGCTGACGCTAAATCAAGAAAGTTTTCATTGACAAAGGTGACATCGACATTGGTTTTACCTTTAATATCCAATGTTTTATCGCCACGGACAATGATGCCTTTAGGACGAGTTTTGTCATGTTTGTTCTCATCTGCTGTGATATCAATCTTAACATCATTGGTGATAACCGTATTTTTATCTGTCGGTTCATATCCTACAGGTTCGCCCGTTTCTTGGGTTTTATCAATAGGATTCAATGTGATATCAGCAGCAACTGCCAGTGTAGGAATTGATAAAGAAGAGACAATCAATGTGCTCAGAAATGTCTTTCTGAATTTTTCCTTGGTATTAAGTAACATAATGTGTTTCCTCTTGTTATGTTATACAGAAATAGAAAAGAACATTTTTGTGTGTACAAAAATTGTTCTAATTGTATCAGGAAAATCAATTTAATGCATATGGAATGTTGATGTATAATTAATTGAAATCAAAAGAATAAATTAATTTTTAATTTTTTCATTATATTTAAAAAATGCTACAACCTTTAAACGCAATTTATTTGTTATGAACACTGAAAATCATTTTCGCATTGTAAAAATGCAAATTCTCCGCCGTATTCAACAGGGTTTACAGTTGGCGGAAGAATATTTCAAACAAGCTTTTATGCCTCCGCAAATTCATTATGAATTAAAAGGTGTCAAGGCCGGTGTCGCCTATTTACAACGAAATACCATCAATTTTAACCACACTTTATTGTTGGAAAACTCAGAACAATTTATTCATCAAGTTGCATTGCATGAGTTAGCCCATATTGTGGTTTATCAGCATTACGGCCATGTGCAACCTCATGGCAAAGAATGGCAATTTGTGATGCAAGAGATATTCCATTTGCCGGCGGAAACCTATCACCAATTTGATTTATCTTCCGTGCAGGGAAAAGCCTTCACGTACCATTGTGCTTGTCAAACACATCAGCTTAGTATCCGTCGTCATCATAAAATTCAGCGTGAAAGTGCGGTGTATTTCTGTCGAAAATGTAAAACACAATTAAATTGGATTGGGCTGGAAAATGAAGAAAATTAACTGTTCCATTTATCGCTTCGTTTCGGCTTATTTCCCATAAAAAACACCTTCTTTTTTCTCGTTTTTCGATCGACTTCACAAAAAAGTGCGGTCATTTTTCTGAACGTTTGTATGGCGCATACAAAATCGCTAGATTAATCAAACCGAAATCAGTACAATCGCACCCTTATTTTTTCTATTGTTTAAAATATCACCAGAATTTCGGTATCCGCCGTAATGTGTAATAACGAGGCTCCATGTCAGAACAAACAGTATCAGCGCAAGCTGTTGCCGAACCGGCAAAAAAAGTCAATTTAATGAATTTAACCCGTGTGCAAATGCGTGAGTTTTTTGCCGAATTAGGTGAAAAACCGTTCCGCGCCGATCAGTTGGTGAAATGGATTTACCATTTTGGTGAAGACAATTTCGACAATATGACCAATTTAAACAAAAAGTTACGGGAAAAATTAAAATCCGTGGCAGAAATTAAAGCGCCGGAAGTGGCGGTGGAACAGCGTTCAGCCGATGGCACGATTAAATGGGCGATGCAGGTCGGCGATCAGCAAGTGGAAACCGTGTACATTCCGGAAGCGGATCGCGCCACGTTATGTGTTTCTTCACAGGTTGGTTGCGCATTGGCTTGTACTTTTTGTTCGACCGCGCAACAAGGCTTCAACCGCAATTTAACGGTGTCAGAAATTATTGGGCAAGTCTGGCGTGCATCGAAAATCATTGGCAATTTTGGGGTGACAGGCGTGCGTCCGATTACCAATGTGGTAATGATGGGCATGGGCGAGCCGTTGTTGAATGTAGCGAATGTGGTGCCGGCGATGGAAATCATGTTGGACGATTTCGCTTATGGTTTATCTAAACGCCGTGTGACATTATCCACGTCCGGTGTGGTGCCGGCGCTTGATAATTTAAGCAAAATGATCGATGTGGCATTGGCGATTTCCTTGCACGCACCCAACGATGAATTGCGTGATGAAATCGTGCCACTAAACAAAAAATACAATATCAAAACCTTGATTGATTCGGTGAATCGCTATTTAAGCGTTTCCAACGCCAACCATGGCAAAGTGACCATCGAATATGTCATGTTGGATCATGTGAATGATCATGTGGAACACGCCCATCAATTAGCGGAAGTGTTAAAAAATACGCCATGTAAAATTAATTTGATTCCATGGAACCCGTTCCCGGAAGCGCCTTATGCGAAAAGCTCTAATACGCGTATTGACCGTTTCCAAAAAACCTTGATGGAATATGGTTTAACGGTGATTGTGCGTAAAACCCGTGGCGACGATATCGATGCCGCTTGCGGACAATTAGCCGGCGATGTCATTGACCGCACCAAACGTACTGCACAGAAAAAACGTTTTGGCGAGGCGATTGCCGTTCAAGTTCAGTAACCATTCAAACTCGGAGGAAAATAAATGGTTCATTTCCCATTCTTTACTCGAATTATGCCGTTTATTTTCCCCTTTCTTTTTTCTGCCTGTGTTTCCCAACAAGTTTCATCTGATTTTGATAAACAACAAGCAGCAAAAGCCCGTGTTGAATTAGCATTAGGCTATTTGCAGCAAGGGGATCACAACCAAGCAAAGGCAAATTTAGACAGGGCGATTTCTTATGCGCCAGATTATTATTTAGTGCATGCGGCGCGCGCTTATTTTTATCAGCAGCTGGGCGATGTGACTCAGGCAGAACAAGCTTATTTGACTGCCATTAAGTTAGATAAAAAACAAGGTGATGTTTTCAACAATTTCGGTACCTTTCTTTGTTTGCAAGGTAAATATTCTGCCGCCTATGAGCAATTTCATAAAGCATTAAAGGCGCCTAATTATTATCGGCAGACTGATACTTACGAAAATCTTGCACTCTGTGCTTTGTCAGCAAAGGATTTAACGGTTTATCAGGAAAATCTGTTAATACTTGAAAAAATGGAGCCAGAACGGGCAAAGAAATTAGCGTTACGCGCTAAATAGTCGATCAAAGTGCGGTCATTTTTGCGGGCGTTTTTAGCCAATTATTTTGTGATTGCTTTTGTTCTCCGAAAATGGGTGAAAATGCCATTTAAAATTGATTTTGCCTGGTGTGACAATTTCCATATCAGATAACAATAACGCCATATAACTGTTGCAAAACCAGCCTTACCACCTTAAACTTTAGCACTTAATTTTTAGCTAAAAATACCACTCCTATGAATACACCTAAAACAATTCAAGAAGCGCAAAATAATGCACAAGAAATCACCGTTGGTGATAAATTTCGTTTGGCAAGAGAAGCCCTGAATCTTTCATTGGAAGCCGTTTCTCAAGCCATTTCATTACGTCCTTCAATTCTGCAAGATATTGAAAATAACAGATTTATTCATCGCTCAACGCCTTCAACTTTTGTACGTGGTTATGTGCGTAGCTATGCAAAATATCTCAAGATTGCAGACAGCGAATGGCTGAATATGATTGATTTTGGTGACGAGCAACAAAATGACTTGGGCAAAAATGCTCGTGCAACCAGTTCTGTTAATCAATATTCCTCTCATAATCGTTGGGTAGGTTATTTAACCACCTTAGTTGTGCTTGTGGTGCTTGGCATGACAGGCATGTGGTGGTGGGAAAGCCATCAGCAATCCAATGCAGAGCGCGATAATTTAGTGAATTCTTACACGCAATTATCAGCAGAAACGCCAGCTACAGTAACGAATGTTGATCATGTGCCTGTGGTCACGCAGCCAATCAGCCAGGCAGAAAATCATGTTGTGGAATCCACGACGGTTGAACCTATTGTTGAAGCTAAGCCGCAAGAGAATGTTGTTGCTACACCCATTGTGGCGACAGAGGCAGCACCGGCAAATGTGTTGCAATCTGAAATGACTAAAATCAACGGTACAGAGCAAGTGGCAAGTCTGCCTGAAAGTGCAACAATGGAAACCACGGTAACATCTTCCTCAACAGAAAGTGCGGTGGAAAATTCAAATGTTTCTGCGGTTGCAACAAAAGATAATTTATACATTGAAGTTATCGGTAATTGTTGGATCAGTGTGAAAGACAAAAATCGTAAGGTGTTAGCACAAAAAGAATATAAGCAAGGCGATGTGTTAAGTTTCAACGAAGAAGAGCCTTATTCTTTAATTATCGGTGCGCCGGGGAATGTCAAAATTATTTATAAAGGCGAAGCTTTCCCATTAACACTTGATGGGCGTGTCGCAAAATTTAAATTACCTCAATAATGGGCGAACAATGTTAGAAAAGCCAAAAATTCAGCGTAGAGAATCCACAAAAATTTATGTCGGGAATGTACCTATCGGTGGTGATGCACCGATTGCAGTACAGTCTATGACCAACACCAGAACTACCGATGTTGAAGCCACCGTCGCGCAAATCAAATCGTTAGAGCGCGTGGGTGCCGATATTGTACGTGTGTCCGTACCAACCATGGAAGCGGCGGAAGCTTTTAAATTAATTAAACAACAAGTGAGCGTGCCATTAGTCGCCGATATTCATTTTGATTATCGCATTGCGTTGAAAGTCGCCGAATATGGTGTGGACTGCTTGCGCATCAATCCGGGCAATATCGGACGTGAAGATCGTATTCGCGCCGTAGTGGATTGCGCTAAAGATAAAAATATCCCAATTCGTATTGGGGTGAATGCCGGCTCACTGGAAAAAGACATTCAGGAAAAATACGGTGAACCGACGCCACAGGCATTGTTGGAATCGGCATTGCGCCATGTTGAAATTTTAGATCGTTTGAACTTCGATCAATTTAAAGTGAGCGTTAAAGCCTCCGATGTGTATTTGGCAGTGGAATCCTATCGTTTACTGGCGAAAGCCATTAAACAGCCCTTGCATTTAGGCATTACTGAAGCCGGTGGTGCGCGTGCCGGTGCAGTGAAATCTGCCATCGGATTAGGGATGTTGTTGGCTGAAGGGATCGGTGACACCCTGCGAGTGTCTTTAGCCGCCGATCCGGTAGAAGAAATCAAAGTGGGCTTTGATATTTTGAAATCACTGCGTATTCGTTCTCGTGGCATTAACTTTATTGCTTGCCCAACCTGTTCCCGTCAAGAATTTGATGTAATTGGCACAGTGAATGCACTTGAACAGCGTTTAGAAGATATTATTACGCCGATGGATGTGTCAATTATCGGCTGTGTCGTCAATGGCCCGGGAGAAGCGTTGGTGTCTGATTTAGGTGTCACCGGCGGCAATAAGAAAAGCGGCTATTATCTTGACGGTGAGCGTCAGAAAGAGCGTTTTGATAACGACGATTTAATTAATCAGTTAGAAGCAAAAATCCGCGCCCGTGTTGCGCAGCAAGATCCTAAAAATCGTATTCTTTAATTTTTAATAAACACAGGAAGTTATTGTGGCAAAAACTATTCAGGCAATTCGTGGGATGAACGATTGCTTACCAACAGAAACCCCGCTATGGCAATGGGTTGAAAATAAAGTGCGGTCGGTTTTAAGTGCGTATGGTTACGCAGAAATCCGTATGCCAATTGTGGAAAGCACACCGTTATTCGCTCGCGCTATCGGTGAAGTTACCGATGTCGTGGAAAAAGAAATGTTTACGTTCGATGACCGTGATGAAGAAAGTTTGACTTTGCGTCCGGAAGGCACAGCAGGTTGTGTACGCGCGGGTATTGAACATGGTTTGTTGTACAACCAAGAACAACGCTTATGGTATATGGGGCCAATGTTCCGTTATGAGCGTCCGCAAAAAGGTCGTTATCGTCAGTTCCATCAAGTGGGCGTAGAGATTTTCGGGATTCCTAATCCGGAAATTGATGCGGAGCTTATCGCCTTAACCGCCCGTTTATGGAAGGATTTAGGCATTTTTGACCATGTGACGCTTCAACTTAACTCTATTGGTTCATTAGAGGCGCGTAAAAATTATCGTCAAGCCTTGGTCGATTTTTTACAAAATCACATTGATATCTTAGATGAAGACAGCAAGCGTCGTTTAACCACCAATCCGTTACGGATTTTGGACAGTAAAGATCAACGTGTTCAAGAGGTGCTAAATGATGCACCGAAATTACATGATTATCTTGATGATGATTCCCGCGAACATTTTGCCCAATTATGCGCCTTGCTTGATAGTTTAGGTATTCAGTACGAAATCAATCAAAAATTGGTGCGCGGCTTAGATTATTACAACAAAACCGTATTTGAATGGGTGACTTCCGCTTTAGGCGCACAAGGCACAGTCTGTGGTGGTGGTCGTTATGATGGCTTAGTCGAACAGCTGGGCGGCCATGCCACGAGTGGTGTTGGCTTTGCCATGGGCTTAGAGCGTTTGGTACTGTTGGTGCAGGAAGTGAATACACGGATTACTTTACCAAGTGCGGTGGATATTTACATCGTTTATCAAGGCGAAGGCACTACCGTAGCAGCCTTTAATTTGGCGGAAAAACTTCGTTCAGAATTACCCCACTTACGTACGCTTTTACACTGTAGCGGCGGGAATTTCAAAAAACAATTTAAACGTGCCGATAAAAGTGGTGCGAAGTTAGCCTTAGTCATCGGCGAGGATGAGGTTAAAAACCAACAAGTGGTGGTAAAAAACTTGTTGCAACATAGCGAACAAGCGGTTGTGGCATTAAGCGACATCATCAATCATATTCAAAACACATTCAAATAAGGAAAAAACATGGCATATACCATTGAAGAAGAACAAGAACTCAGTGCGATTAAGGCGTGGTGGCAAGAAAACTATAAGTTTATTATTGTCTGTTTTGTGATTGCTTTCGGCGGTGTGTTCGGCTGGAACTATTGGCAATCTTATCAGTTACAGAAAATCCACAATGCCTCTGCCGAGTATGAACAAGTGTTGTTTAACTATGCAAAAGATCCGAAAGCACAAGAAGAGCAGTTCTCTCAATTTATTAAAAATAATGAGAAAACCGGCTATGCGGTATTAGCGTTGTTAGATAAAGCAAAGATTGCCGTAGAGAATCAAGATTTTGCACAGGCTGAAGACGCGTTAAAACAGGCAGTAGCACAATCAACGGATGATGTTTTATCTTCTGTCAGTGCATTACGTCTGGCTGCGGTGCAATTCCAACTTGGGCAATTTGATCCTGCGTTGGAAAGTTTGAAATTAGTGAAAGATCAAGCTTGGAATGGTGCTAAGAATATGTTGGTCGGCGATATTCAGTTGGCGAAAGGCGATAAGGATGCAGCGAAAAGCGCTTATCAACAAGCCCAACAGAATGCCACACCGTTAGAGCAACAACTCATTCAAGTGCGGTTAAATAATTTATAGTTTTTTTGAGGCTTGGTTTTCCCAAGCCTTTCTTTTGCCCTGAATAAGGAATTCCCATGACATCGAATAAACGCCACATCCCTGTTCCGCCACCGTTAATTTTTGTTTTTTGTGCATTGTTGATGAAATTCCTTCCGCCTGTTTTGCAATTTCCCTCTTCTTTGTGGTTGGTGATTGTTTTCGGCGGAATGGGTTGCGCCATTGGGGCTGCCAGTGTTTTGCAGTTTTTATTGGCGAAAACAACAGTAAACCCTTTTCAACTTGAAGCAGCTTCTCAATTAGTCACCAGTGGTATTTATCGATTGAGTAGAAATCCGATGTATCTCAGTCTTGTTTTTATTTTATTGGGTTGGATGGTTTATCTCGGTTCACTGTCGGCGTTGTTTGGCGTGGGGTTATTTATTTGGTATGTCACCAAGTTTCAAATTAAACCGGAAGAAGAGGGACTCAAGCGTTTATTTGGGGCTGCGTTTACAGACTATTGTCGGCGTACGCGTAGATGGTTGTAACAGCAATTATAAAGATAAAATTTCTTTAACGAAGGGAATCGTTAGTTTACGTTGCGCCTGTAATGAGGCCTGATCGAGTTTTTCTAACGCATTAAACAAGGTTTTCATATCCCGTTCTAAACGTTTGAAGAGAAAATTAGCTGTTTCGTCAGGCAATTCAATGCCGCGTTGATGTGCCGCCAATTGTAAGACCGCAATTTTTTGTTGATCATTTAACGGCATTAATTGATACACCTCTCCCCATGTGAGACGAGACGCCAAATCCGGTAAATGGACCGATAAATTGGTCGGCGATTGAGCCGCGCTGATCACTAAAAGCGTTTTTCCGGTTTCTCGGATTCGATTGATTAAATCGAAAATGGCCAGCTCCCAATCCGGATTGCCAATCACCTCTTGTAAATCATCCAAACATACTAATTCTTGTTGCTCTAGATTTTCCAGTACTGCCGGAGAGAAATATTGTGCTTTATTCAAAGGCACGTATAGCGCAGGTCGTTGATGCGTTAAGTAATGATGACAAATGGCTTTTAATAGATGGCTTTTCCCGCAACCACGCTGACCCCAAAGATAGAAAAAAGGTTGGCTGAGATGGGAAACGTTTTTTTGTAAGGAGCTGAGCAGAAGCTGATTGTTTTCCGCGTAGAAATTTTCCAGGGTGTCATTATCAAATTGATGAATGGGGAGAGGAAGTTGGAAATATGGCTCACTCAAATCAAATACCGAAAATGCTGAAATAAAGTGCGGTAAGAATAAACGAAATTTTTAAAATTAGAAAGTCATTAGCGGATATTTTTCCTTTCCGCTAATGACTTAAGAATGCGTTTTATGCGGCTTCGTTTTTTGCTTTTGGTAATACCAAGTTCAAAATGATAGCAACAACGGCACAAAGGCTGATCCCTTTTAAGGATACGCCGCCGACATCAACGAACATGTTACCGATACCGAACGTCATCACCACAGCAATGATGCAAAGGTTACGCGCTTCGGTGACATTGACTTTGGCGCGAATTAAGGTGCTCATACCGACAACGGCAATGGAACCGAATACCAACATCATGATACCGCCCATCACAATGGTTGGGATGGTAGATAAAAAGGCACCGACTTTTCCACAGAAGGAAATAGCAATTGCCCAGACCGCCGCCCAAGTCATGATATTGGGATTGAAATTACGGGTTAGCATGACCGCACCGGTGACTTCTGCATAGGTTGTATTTGGTGGACCGCCTAATAAGGAAGCGGCACTGGTTGCAATACCATCACCCAACAAAGTGCGATGTAAGCCCGGTTTTTTGATGAAGTCTTTGCCGGTGACGGAACTAATCGCCATAATGCCGCCTACGTGCTCCACGGCGGGTGCAATGGCAATTGGCAGTAAATATAAAATGGCTTCTAATTTAAATTCCGGTGTGGTGATGTTTGGCAAACTAAACCAAGGCGCATCTAAAACCGGTTGGAAATTAATGAGTCCCATGAAAAGACATAGGATATATCCCACCGCAATACCGAACATAATCGGGATAAGTTTCATTAACCCCTTGGAGAAGACAGCCACGCACAAGGTGGTGATTAAGGTAACCATGGACACCAAAACGGCATCATTGTATTGGTAAGCGCTATTTTTACCGAGTGCCATATCAACGGCGACTGGCGCTAAGCCCATACCGATGATAATAATCACGGGGCCGACAACCACCGGAGGGAAAATGCGTTCCAATGCTGCTGCACCACGTAATTTAACTAAAGCACTCAGTGCCAAATAAACCAAGCCAGCACAGGCTAAGCCGCCCATGGTGACAGGAATCCCCCAGGTAGCAACACCATATTGAATCGGAGCAATAAAGGCAAAAGAAGACGCCAAGAAAATCGGCACTTGTTTTCCGGTACAAAGTTGGAATAATAAAGTACCGATACCGGCGGTGAGCAAGGCGGTATTGGCATCTAATCCGGTAATTAACGGTACTAAAACCAATGCGCCAAAGGCAACGAATAGCATTTGTAAACCCACAAATGCTTGTTTAACGGAACTCTGTTGCTCCGTAATTGGAGCTTGTTTTGTATGTGTCATGTAAGTTTCAACTCTCTGTCTGAATTAACTTAAAAAGTGCGGTCATTTTTCGAAATGTTTTCGTTTCTTTTTGCCACAAAAAGGCGGATAAAAATCCGCCTAACCTGTCAATAAAATTTTCGGTTTCAGGATTATTTGGTACCGAAAATTTTATCGCCTGCATCACCTAAACCCGGAATGATATAACCGTTTTCGTTTAAGTGATCATCAATTGCCGCGGTGTATAATTCAATGTCCGGATGCGCTTTTTCTAATGCAGCAAGACCTTCCGGTGCAGCAACTAATACTAACACTTTAATGTGTTTGCACCCTTTTTGTTTGAGCAAATCGATGGTTGCAATCATGGAACCACCGGTTGCTAGCATCGGGTCAACAACGATAGCTAAACGTTCATCTAAATCGCTAGCTAATTTTTGGAAATAAGGTACCGGCTCAAGGGTTTCTTCATTACGGTACATACCGACAACGCTGATACGCGCACTTGGAACATGCTCTAACACGCCGTCCATCATGCCAAGGCCTGCACGTAGAATCGGTACCACAGTGACTTTTTTACCTTTGATTTGGTCAATCTCAACCGGACCGCACCAACCGTCAATGATGACTTTTTCCGTTTCTAAATCGGATGTCGCTTCATAAGTTAATAGACTGCCGACTTCTGTTGCCAATTCACGGAATTTTTTCGTGTTAATTTCCGCTGCGCGCATTAAACCCAATTTGTGTTTCACTAAAGGGTGTTTGACTTCAACTAATTTCATTTTTATCTCCTTAATATTAGACGGTTCGCCGCGAAAAAATAAATCGCGGAATAATACATCAAAGCCTGTTGCTTCTCAAATTTAGCTCAAAAATAATGCCTATGAAATCATAGGCATTACGCTTGATTATTGCTCTTGGTTAATAAATGAGTCGTTTATCTCAATTTTCGCTTTAGCGCGTAGTGCATTTAATAAACTGTTTTGTAAACTTACTTGAGAGAGTTGTTCAATTTGCACGGCAAATTGTTTTTGCTCTTGTTCGGTTAATTTACCGTCAACTACTTTATCTAATGCAATGATAACGACATCACCATTTGCATTGCCAGCCGCTTTATAGGTGGTTTTACCTTCTTCCGGCTTCGCCATAGAAAATACCGTATTGTTTAACACAGGATCTTTATTTTCGGCAAAGACCCAAGTTTGTTCTGCACCAAATTTTACGCCTTCAACAGACTTGCCTTCAGATAAATTTTGTACAATTTGTTCTGCTTGAGCTAATACGACTGCTTCTGCTTTTTGATGTTTTAAATGTGCGGTAATGTCCGCTTTGGCTTCATCTAATGTTTTGATGCTTTGAGGTTTATGATCAAGCACACGAACGACGACAGAATGTTGTTCACCTACGTTCATCGGTTCAGAGTTGCTGCCGCCCTGGGACAGATCAGAATCGAAAACCGCAGAAATGACATTAGGATAATTGAGTTCAGCAGGAATATCATCACGAGAAAAATATGAAGTTTCTTGTACTTTGACACCGCCTACTTCTGCAGCCGCATTCAATGAAGAAGGATCTTCAAATGCTTTTTCTGCAACACGTTTTTCAATGGAATAAAATTGTGTATTGACTAAGTTTTGACGGATTTGTGCCGCAATCTGCGCTTTTACGCTTTCTAGTGGTTGTAACTGTGGTTCTTTGCGTTCTTCTACCAAAATAATATGGTAGTGATTGTCAAGATTTACCGGTTGGCTATATTGTCCAACGGCTAAGGCATTTGCAGCATCTTCAAAAACTTTTGGAAATTCACCCGCACTTACCCAACTTAAATCACCGCCTCGCTCAGCACTGGTTGGATCAATCGAGTGATTTTTGGCTAAATCTGCAAAATTAGCCCCATTTTGTAGCTGTTGGTATAACTCTTGTGCTTGCTGTTCTGTTTTTACTTGAATATGGGCTAAGCGTTGTTGTCCTTGGGTCGTGAATTGAGGTTTATTATCTTGATAATATTGTGCAATTTCTACATCAGTAATGTTGATATTGTTTTCCATCGCTGCGCCGGATAAGTCGAGGTATTGTACTTTTACGGTTTCCGGAATCGTAAACTCAGCTTTGTGTGCATCATAGTAAGCTTGAATTTCTTTATCGCTAACTTCTTGTTTGGCAATTTCATTGGCTAAAGGTAAATTTGCTAAACGAATTTGACGGCTTTGAAAGAAAAGTTTTACTAATTTTTCTTGTTGAGCAGGGACGATAAAGGTAGTAGTGCCTAAACCGCTTTGTAATTGTTCTAGGCGTAATGCTTCGCGAACATAGCCGGCATAGGTTTCAGCAGAAATCCCATTATTTTGTAGAGTTTGTTGATATAGCGTATTGTCAAATTTGCCATTATTTTGGAAAGTTGGCGTGGTGACGATTTCTTGTTTAATACGTGCATCGCTAACACCTAATTTAAGTTCGTTAGCGTATTGGCGTAGTAGTTCTTGATCAATTAAAGAGGCAAGTACTTGACGTTTAAGATTGGCCACTTGTGCAGGTGAATCGATTTCTTGAGGCGTTAAATTACGTGATGCAATATTGTATTGATTTTGAAACGCCTGTTGTGAAATTTCTTCTCCGTTCACTTTTGCTGCAGAGTTATCCACTCGGGTATAAAGATAACCCGCCATCGAGCTGATAACAAATGTGACAGTAATAAAACCAAAAAGAAACTTGGAAGCCCAGTTAGTTGAGGCTCCGTGTAGTTTTTCCATTACCATGAAACGTATCCTATAAAAATAAAGCAAAAATTTGCACGATTATAATCTAAAGCGCCTTTACACGCACTAGCAAAATAAAAAAAGCCAAATTATTCGATGATAATTTGGCTTTTAAAAAACGTTTAATTAATTGACTGCACTTGGAGAAATACTTTTCTTACGACGACTGCTTTTCACCGCAGAAATCGGTTCAAGTTTGACAAACTCAACACCGCTTGGCGGATTTTCCAATGCAATAGTTAACACTTCATCGATGGTTTCTACCGCGTGAATGTTCAAATCACGTTTGGCGTTTTCCGGAATATCTTCCAAATCTTTCACATTATCTTTTGGAATAATCACCGTTTTAATGCCGCCACGGTGCGCAGCCAGTAATTTTTCTTTTAAACCGCCAATTGGTAATACTTTGCCACGTAAGCTGATTTCACCGGTCATCGCTACTTCAGATTTCACCGGATTACCGGTTAAACAAGACACCAATGCGGTACACATAGCAATCCCTGCACTCGGGCCGTCTTTTGGTGTCGCACCGTCCGGAACGTGAATATGAATATCGCGTTTTTCGTGGAATTCCGGATTAATGCCTAATTTATCTGCACGGGCGCGTACGACAGTCATTGCCGCTTGAATGGATTCTTTCATGACATCCCCCAAGGAGCCAGTGTAACTGAGTTTGCCTTTGCCCGGCACGGAGGCGGTTTCAATCGTCAGTAAATCGCCGCCGACTTCCGTCCATGCCAAACCAGTGACTTCGCCAACACGATTTTGCGTATCTGCACGACCAAATTCAAAGCGTTTCACACCAAGGTAATCGTGTAGATTTTTCGCCGTCACTTTGATGGATTTTAATTTCTTATCTAACAGTAAGGTTTTTACGGCTTTACGGCAGATTTTTGAAATTTCACGTTCTAAATTACGCACACCGGCTTCACGAGTGTAATAGCGGATAATATCCACGATCGCGCTGTCATCAATGATTAATTCTCCGGTTTTTAGCCCGTTGCGTTCCATTTGTTTGTTGATCAAATGGCGAGTGGCGATATTCAGTTTTTCATCTTCCGTATAACCGGATAAACGAATCACTTCCATACGATCTAATAATGGCGTTGGAATGTGCATGGAGTTTGAGGTCGCCACAAACATGACATCGGATAAATCGTAGTCCACTTCCAAATAATGATCGTTGAAATGGGCATTTTGTTCCGGATCCAATACCTCTAATAAAGCAGAAGCTGGATCACCACGCATATCAGAAGACATTTTATCGATTTCATCTAACAAAAAGAGCGGGTTTTTTACACCGACTTTTGCCATTTTTTGAATCAATTTGCCTGGCAAAGAACCAATATAGGTTTTCCGGTGACCACGAATTTCGGCTTCATCACGCACGCCGCCTAATGCCATGCGCACATATTTGCGCCCTGTTGCATTGGCAATAGATTGTCCTAAAGAGGTTTTACCGACACCAGGAGGGCCTACCAAGCAAAGAATTGGCCCTTTTAATTGATTTAAACGGGTTTGCACGGCAAGGTATTCCAAAATACGCTCTTTCACGCGCTCCAAACCATAGTGATCGGCATCTAAAATTTCTTGTGCTTTCGCGAGATTTTTTTTCACTTTGGTGCGTTTATGCCAAGGCACTTGAATCATCCAGTCAATATAACTGCGCACAACAGTGGCTTCAGCCGACATTGGCGACATCATTTTCAGTTTTTGCAATTCAGCTTCGGCTTTTTCACGTGCTTCCAAAGGCATTCTTGCCTCTTCAATTTTTTGACGAAGCTGTTCAATTTCACTTATCGCATTTTCTTCTTCGCCAAGTTCTTTTTGAATGGCTTTAATTTGTTCATTTAAGTAATAATCGCGCTGACTTTTTTCCATTTGTTTTTTTACGCGACTACGAATGCGTTTTTCCACCTGTAATAGATCCGCTTCGGACTGCATTAAACCCAGCAAATACTCAAAACGTTCCACTACATTGGTCATTTCTAATACGGTTTGTTTTTGGGCAACGGAAACCGGTAAATGGGAGGCTAAGGTGTCACTAACTTGTTCCAAATTTTCAATTTGTTGAAGTGCGGAAAGAATATCCGGCTGTACTTTCTTGTTCAAATTCACATAGTTTTGGAATTCATCTAAGGCTGCTTTGTGAACAACTTGTAATTCTTTTTTATTACCAAGCGTGCTATTAAGCGGTTCTATCTGGGCTTGAAAATGTTCACCGGAATCTTCAATTTGATGAATTTTGGCGCGCTGTTGTCCTTCCACTAACACTTTCACGGTGCCATCAGGAAGTTTTAGTAATTGGATAATATTGGCAATGGTGCCGACATCATATAAATCGTCAATGGACGGTTCTTCTAATTCTGCCTGTTTTTGCGAAACCAATAACAGCTGTTTGCCATTATTCATGGCATCATCAAGGCTGCTAATGGATCTTGGTCTGCCTACAAATAACGGCATGACCATAAAAGGAAACACGACGACATCGCGCAATGGCAATACCGGTATGGTTTGTAATTCTGATTTTTTTGCTCTCATCATGTACTCTCTTATCTAAATTCCGCTGATTTCGCCTAATATTGGGGTGGATTCCGTAAATTCAAGCATCAAAAGGAGATGCCAACACATAAAAATGCGGTGATTTTTTAACGTGTTTTATTGTTGAAAATGTTGCTCAGTATAACTGAAATAGATTGGAACAAATAAAGATTAAAAAAGAAAATTCATTAAGAATGGCGGTGAGAGAGGGATTCGAACCCTCGATGCAGTTTCCCACATACACGCTTTCCAGGCGTGCTCCTTCAACCACTCGGACATCTCACCGTGATTAGGACGTGCGAACTATAAGGATTTCATTGAGCCTCGTCAAGTATTTTTGTGATTTGCCCCATCAGACGATAAAAATTTCGCCAATAATCAGGTAAAATAAGCACCCACTCATGGTTATTCCATTCAATTTCTCATCTACTATTATGAATTATGTTAAAAAAATGGTTTCTTTCTAAAAATGTGTTTCTTGCGGTGAGACCTTTCAGTGCGTTGAAAGACAGCTTTCGCGCGGGCTATAGCTCCCGTCATTTGGTTAAAGACATTATTGCCGGTTTGACTGTGGGGATTATTGCTATTCCGCTTTCCATGGCATTGGCGATTGCCAGTGGTGTGCCGCCGCAACATGGTTTGTACACGGCAATTATTGCGGGGATGATTATTGCGTTAACGGGGGGATCCCGTTTTAATATTTCGGGGCCTACCGCAGCGTTTGTGGTGATTTTATATCCTGTGACGCAACAATTCGGGCTAAGTGGCTTGTTGATGGCGACATTATTGTCGGGCATTATTTTAGTGTTAATGGCGCTGTTCCGTTTAGGGCGACTAATTGAGTATATCCCGTTGCCGGTGACGCTCGGTTTTACATCGGGGATTGGTATTGTTATTGCCACGTTGCAAATTAAGGATTTTCTCGGCTTAAGCATTGAAAAAATGCCTTCTCATTATCTTGAAAAAGTACAAGTTATTTTGACCGCACTTCCAAGTATCAGCTGGGCGGATACCGCAGTAGGCATTATCACACTGATCGTATTAACCCAATGGCATAAACTTCGTTTACCGATCCCAGGCCATTTGCCGGCGGTGATTATTGCGACATTATTATCTTTAGGTTTAACCCATTTTGGATTTTCTGTGGCGACTATCGGGACACAATTCCAATACACGCTTTCTGATGGTAGCACCGGTTTTGGTATTCCAAATGTTTTGCCTGAATTTGTACTACCGTGGAATATTCCTGATATGCATGGCAACTTAATTGATTGGAATTTCGATACCATTCAACGACTACTTCCTGCAGCGTTCTCAATGGCGGTATTGGGTGCCATTGAGTCGCTATTATGCGCTGTTGTGTTAGATAACATGACGGACACCAAGCACCATTCCAATAACGAATTATTGGCGCAAGGTTTAGGCAACATCGCCTCCCCGTTCTTCGGTGGTATAACCGCCACAGCAGCGATTGCTCGTTCAGCCGTTAATGTTAAATCGGGGGCGGTGTCACCACTTGCTGGCGTGGTGCATGCGCTATTAGTCTTGTTTGCCTTGTTATTTTTTGCGCCGGCGCTTTCTTATTTGCCGTTGTCGTCTATGGCAGCATTATTGCTGGTGGTGGCTTGGCACATGGCGGACTTGCCACAAATTATTCAATTAATTCGCCGCTCCGGACGTAATGAAATCACCGTGTTATTGGTTTGCTTGGTGTTGACCGTGTTATTCGATATGGTGATCGCCATTTCTGTGGGCGTGTTGTTGGCAAGCTTGCTGTTTATTCGTACCATCGCTGAAATGACTAAATCCATCAGCATTGCTGTGCCGGATGACTTGGATGATGTGTTAATTTATCGTATTAGCGGACCGCTCTTTTTCGCTGCAGCAGATAATTTGTTTGCTGATTTGCATGATAAGACTGTACACACTGACCACGAAATTAAACATATTGTTTTACAATGCGATGCGGTGACGGTATTGGATACCGGGGGAATTCACGCGCTTACACGTTTTGTGCAGCATATGCTTCCACATCAACAACTTTATATGTGCAATATGCAATTCCAACCGCTGCGTACCATCGTGAAATCAAGTAGCTTGCCGGAAATTAAAAAAATTAATTTCACGCCGGATTTGGCGGAGGCGTTGAATAAAATTCGGGAGTTTGAGGGCATCGCAATTAAACAGTAGCCGGATGATAAAAGATAAAAAAGGAGAGAGTATGTCTTTGACGTTAGCCCAAATTACCGAGCAACTTCGCGAACTTAAAGTCGTGCCGGTGATTGCCTTGGAACGAGCCGAAGATATTTTGCCACTGGCAGATACGTTAGCAAACCATGGTTTGCCGGTAGCAGAAATTACATTTCGTTCATCTGCTGCTTCAGAAGCGATTCGTTTATTACGTCAACAACGACCGGACTTTTTGATTGCTGCTGGAACAGTGTTAAACGCCGAACAGGTCGTCGCTGCAAAAAACAGCGGGGCTGATTTTGTGGTTACACCAGGGGTTAATCCGAAAATTGTGCAATTATGCCAAGATTTAGCCTTGCCGATCACGCCGGGAGTGAATAATCCGATGGCAATTGAAGCCGCATTAGACATGGGGATAGAAACCGTGAAATTCTTTCCGGCTGAAGCCTCAGGAGGAGTAAAAATGATCAAAGCCTTGTTAGGCCCTTATTCTCAGTTAGACATCATGCCTACAGGTGGCATTGGGATGCAGAATATTAAGGCGTATTTGGCGATTCCAAATGTGTTGGCATGTGGTGGTTCTTGGTTTGTTGAGAAGAATCTGATTAATGCGAAAAATTGGCAGGAAATTGGGCGATTAACAAAAGATGTTGTGGAATTGGTTAATTCCTAGTTAAAGGTAACAAAAAGTGCGGTGGATTTTAAATATGTTTTTAAATCCACCGCATTTTTTTATTTTTAGAACAACACGCGCGTGCGAATTGTGCCGTCAATATGACGCAATTTATCAAGCAATGGTGCAGAATCGTCGGTTTCCACATCGATCACCACATAGCCGATTCTGGGGTCGGTTTGTAAGTATTGCGCAGCGATATTGACATTAGCTTCAACGAAAATTTGGTTGATTTTGGTCAAGATACCCGGGCGGTTTTCGTGAATGTGCAACAAGCGTTTGGAGCCTTCGTGTTCCGGTAGAGACACTTCCGGGAAGTTAACGGAAGACAAAGTTGAGCCGTTGTCGGAATATTTCACAAATTTACCGGCGACTTCAAATCCAATATTTTCTTGTGCTTCAGCGGTAGAACCACCGATGTGCGGCGTTAAGATCACATTATCGAATTTGCGTAATGGGGAAATAAATTCCTCGTTAATGGATGCCGGTTCTTCCGGGAATACGTCGATTGCTGCACCGCGTATTTTGCCTTCTTCTAATGCTTTGGCTAACGCGTCAATGTCCACGACAGTCCCGCGTGCCGCATTAATCAGAATGGCATCTTGTTTTAATTGGGCAATACGTTCTGCGCTGATTAAATTGCGGGTAGATGGCAATTCAGGTACGTGCAGGGAAATGACATCGCAAGAACCGAGCAATTCTTCCAAGCTACGCACTTGTTTGGCGTTGCCAAGAGGCAGTTTGTTTTCAATGTCATAGAAGTGAACATCCATACCCATGGATTCAGCAATAATGCTCAGTTGTGAACCTATATGGCCGTAACCCACGATCCCTAATTTTTTGCCACGTACTTCGTGTGAACCTACCGCCGATTTATTCCATAAACCGCGGTGCACATCGGCATTGGCTTGCGGAATGTTGCGCATTAATAACAGGATTTCACCTAACACTAATTCCGCCACAGAACGCGTATTGGAAAACGGCGCATTAAAGACCGGAATACCGCGTACTTTCGCCGCATTTAAATCTACTTGGTTGGTACCGATACAGAAACAGCCGATAGCGATCAATTTCGGTGCGGCTGCAATCATTTCTTCAGTTAAATGGGTGCGGGAGCGTAAGCCGATAAAGTGGGCATCTTTGATCGCTTCTTTGAGCTCATCGCCGTCCAACGCTTTTTTGTAATAATCAATGTTGGTGTAACCTGCGGCATGCAATGTATCTAGTGTGCTTTGGTGAACACCTTCCAACAATACAAATTTGATTTTATTTTTATCTAATGAAACTTTTGATGTCATATTTGTCTCCGATTATTTTTTAAATGATTTTTGCACCATCCGGTGTGCCGATAATCACTGTGTCTGCCGCGCGTAAAGCAAACACGCCGTTAGTGACGACGCCTGCAATGTTATTTAATTCTTTTTCCATTTCCACCGGATTCATAATGGCAAAATTATGCACATCTAAAATGATGTTGCCGTTATCGGTCACGACGCCTTCGCGGTATTCCGGTGCGCCGCCAAGTGTGACTAATTGACGTGCGACTTGTGAACGCGCCATTGGGATAACTTCAATCGGTAACGGGAAAGTTGAGCCTAACACATCCACTTGTTTGCTGCTATCCACGATGCAGATGAAATTTTTTGCAAGTGCAGCCACAATTTTTTCACGGGTTAATGCCGCGCCGCCGCCTTTGATCATCATTTTTTGTGGATTGATTTCATCCGCGCCATCCACATAAATATCTAAACTGGAAACGTCATTCGTACTGAAAACTTCAATACCTTGCTGGCGGAGGAGTTCTTCTGAATTTTTCGATGCTGCTACAGCGCCTTTAATTTGATCTTTTAGCGTTCCCAAGGCTTCGATAAAGCAATTCACGGTCGAACCGCTCCCCACGCCCACGATCATATCCGGCTTTACAAATTGCAAAGCCGCTTGCGCGGCGATTTTTTTCATTTCAAGTTGATTCATTTTTTCTCCTTACATCACAAAATTACGCAGTTAAATCGCGTAAACGATTGCGTTTACTTTAATCAGTTTCCTTGGCATAAACAAGTAGAGATGCGTTATTCGGGCAAAAAGGCTTCTAATAACTCGTTTAAAAACAGTTTTCCGTGCTCGGTGACTTGCCAAGTGCGGTCGGTTTCAGTGATGAATTTTTGATCCAGCGCCCAAGCCATCGTCTTATCTACCACACTTAATGGCAAGCCGGTGAATTGTTCAAATTCGTTTTTTGGTACGGCTTCCAATAAGCGAAAACGATTCATAAAGAATTCAAAAGGGCGATCTTCGGTGCTGACGTCCCGTTCTTCATACAAATATTCGCCACGCATATAGCCTTTTGGGTGTTTGGTTTTGCTGTAACGCAAAATTTTTCCGCTTGGAAAACTGAGTTTGCCGTGTGCACCGCAACCAATGGCAAGATAATCGCCGAAGCGCCAATAATTTAGGTTGTGTTGGCACTGAAAGCCTGGTTTGGCATAGGCTGAAGTTTCATATTGTTGATAGCCGGCAGCCGTTAATAATTGATGCCCTTGTTCGAAAATATCCCACAATTCATCGTCATCAGGCAGTTTCGGCGGACGATAAGCAAACATCGTATTCGGCTCGATGGTGAGCTGATACCAAGACAAATGCGGCGGTGCCAGTTCAATGGCTTGATGCAAATCCGCTAAGGCTTCGTTTAAGGTTTGGTTAGGTAAACCGTGCATTAAATCCAAATTAAAACTGCGCAGAGAAGAAACGCGTGCGAAACCTACCGCACTTTTTGCCTCGGCGGCATTATGAATGCGCCCTAGCTTTTGCAATTTTTCATCGGAAAAACTTTGAATGCCCATAGAAATCCGATTGATGCCGGCTTGTGCATAACCTAAAAAACGCTCAGCTTCAGCCGTGCCAGGATTGGCTTCGAGGGTAATTTCAATGTTGGGATCAAAAGGAATGTGCTGTTCGATTTGATGTAATAAATAGGCAATATTTTCTGCGCTAAACAGGCTCGGTGTACCGCCACCGATAAAAATTGAATGTAGCGGACGTTGTTGCAGGCTTTCCTGATAACGCGATAAATCCGCAGTTAAATCAGCCAGTAAATGATGCACATAATCTTGTTCAGGAATGGCGCCTTTTTGCGCATGCGAATTAAAATCGCAGTAGGGACATTTCTGCACACACCAAGGAATGTGAATGTATAAACTCAGCGGTGGTAACCGCAACGGATTTAACGGCGGTGTTATCATTAGCGAACGACCACCGCGGTACCGCTTGCCACAATCATAAACATGCTTTTGGCATCTGAGGTGATGGTGGTGTAATTGACTTCTACGCCCACAACGGCATTAGCGCCTAATGCTTGAGCGTTTTTTTGCATTTCATCTAATGCTTCTTTGCGCGATTTGGTAATGCGCGATTCATACATGCCGGAACGCCCACCGATAATGTCGGTAATGCCGGCAAAAAAGTCGCGGATAAAATTTGAACCGGCAACGACTTCGCCGAATACCAGTTGTTTATATTCGACAATTTGCTTGCCTTCAATGTGAGGTGTGGTGGTAATAATCATCTTTTTCCCTTTAAATTCGTTATGAAAACTGACCGCACTTTAGGTGCCCAATTTGGCTTTAAGCACCGCTAATGCACGGGCACGGTGGGAAATTTTCTTTTTCTCGGCAGTTTCCAGTTCGGCAAAGGTGCAACCTGTCTCCGGGCTGAAAAAGAGTGAGTCATAACCAAAGCCATTGTCGCCTTTTTCTTTAAAAGTAATGACACCGTGACATGCGCCTTGCGCAATAATCGGAGACGGATCGCTTGGGTGTTGTAACAAGACAATGGTGCTAACAAATTGCGCACTGCGTTGTTCGGTGGGTACATTCGCTAATTCCGCTAACAATTTTTCACGATTTTTCGCATCAGCTTGCTCGCCATCTACCCCAGCATAACGAGCGGAATATAAGCCGGGTGCGCCGTTTAATGCGTCAACCACTAAGCCGGAATCGTCTGCAATCGCTGGTAAACCGGATTTTTCCGCCGCATAACGGGCTTTTAAAATGGCGTTTTCTACGAAGGTCAAGCCGGTTTCTTCTGGGCTGTCGATGCCTAAGTCGGTTTGGGCGATAACCTCAAAACCGAAATCGGCTAACACATCCGCCATTTCTCTGACTTTACCCTGATTGCCAGTGGCTAAAACAATTTTTTGTTTCATATTGTCCTCTTACTTATTCTGTTAAGTGCGGTTGAAAAATGCCTCGTATTATAACGCACCCAATAAAAAAGACGAGGCGCATTGCCTCGTCTTACATAAAAACAATGTTAGAGTAGAGCGATTAAAGTGTGATGCGATCGCGATTTTTTTCGAGTGTGGCTTTGCCGATGCCTTGCACTTCCAATAATTGCTCGACAGCACTAAACGCCCCGTGTTTTTCACGGTATTGCACAACGGCTTCCGCTTTTTTCGCGCCAATACCCACAAGTGCTTTTTGAATTTCGGTAGCAGAGGCCGTGTTGATGTTGACTTTCTGGCTAACAGCGGCCGTTGCGACGGGTTGCTCTGTTTGCGCTGTAGGTTCTGCCGCCTTTTCTGCTGCCATGGCAGTGCCGGTAAACACCGTTCCTAACACGAACAGAGAAGCCAAAAGATGTTTCATTACTTTCATAGTGATTCCTTTTCAGACTAAAGTTAAATACACGTTGAATTAATCAACGGGCGTACTTTGCCGAAAATCGAAAAAATGCACGAGAAAACGACCGCACTTTTGGGAGCTTGATCGCAAAACAAAAAAAGTGCGGTAGAAATAAGGGCGGTTTTGTCAGGAGAGATGATTTTGAACACAGCTTTATTTGTTAAAAAAACGTTGAGTTTTGGGCTGAAAAAGGTTAATTTTGCCCACCTTTTATACTGATATTGGGAAGAAAATCGTTGAGCTGTAAGCCGATCGCGAGAATTTTTACTTTATGTTGAAAGGCGGTTTAAGCACAATTGATGCATTTATGCGGATAAATGCCTTGCTATATAAGCTTCAATGCCTATTAATGAATAAGATGTTATGACAGATTTTATTGAAATCACGCCACAACAAGCGTGGGAAATGTTACAAAAGGATAAAAATGCTGTGTTGGCAGATGTGCGTGATCAGGTACGTTTCAATTATTCTCATGCTCAAGGTGCAGTGAATTTAACAGAACACACTTGGCCGGATTTTGAAGCGGAATATGACTACGATCAGCCGATTTTAGTGAGTTGCTATCATGGTGTGAGTAGTCGCAGTGTTGCCACGTTTTTACTGCAACGTGGCTATGAAAAGGTTTACAGTGTGCAAGGCGGATTCGCCGCTTGGGTGGACGCTAACTTACCGCTGGAAACAGCATATTAATTAAATCCAACGGCGATGATATAACCTAAAACGCCGTAAAATATGACCGCACTTAAGGCTAAACCTCGACGTGCAAAAGCCGGTTTTCGTTGATGTAGTCGATAAAAAATCCGCGCTAGGATGACTAATGCCAACGGATAACACCAGAGAAAAATTGACATGGCGCGGACTTGAATGTCGCTGAGGTGCGGATTGTTCAATAAATGCGGTGAAACCAATTGTGCCAAAGGCCAAAGTAAAATAGGTAAACAAAAGAGAGCAATTGCCCAACTGAACGGGCTAAATCCCTGAGGCAAATTTGAATTTCTCATTTTTTCTCCGTCGATTAAATTTTGGAAAAGGAATATAGCAAATGCAGCATTTGTTTGGTAGTGAAATCCCTGACTTAGTGCGTGATTTTCAGGCACATATTCGTACGAAATATCACGCGGAAGTACTTGTTGAAGAAAACCAAAATGCGCAGGGCAAGACGGTCTATGATGTTTTTCTATCGGAAAACGCACCGCACTTTTTTGCGATTAAACAGGAAACGGAGGTTTTTCTAACAGAATGGCGGGAGCGAAAAAATGCACAAGCGTGGCAAAACGGTGTCAGCTCGATCAATGTTCCTCATGAATCACCTTCTGCTAACCCTCAGTCAAATAGCCAATTTTCCTTTTTATCTTATTTCCAACAGCAAAAAATAACCGTTTTTCTGACCGCACTTTGTGCCTTGATTTACCTTTTGATGTTTTTAGGTTTTGCCGAACCGCTTTTATTACTCTCCCATTTCCCGGCTGAACCGGAGCAAGAAGACGAGATTTGGCGTTATCTCAGCCATACATTGGTACATTTATCCAATATGCATATTCTGTTTAATCTCACCTGGTGGTGGATTTTTGGTGGGGCGATTGAACGACAGTTAGGGAGCATTAAATTACTTCAGATTTATTTACTTGCCGGCGTAATCACTGGCGTGGCACAAAACGTCGCAAGCGGGCCGGCATTTTTCGGTTTATCAGGTGTGGTATATGCTGTTTTGGGCTATGTGTTTGTATTGGATAAATTGAATAAACAAACCGATTTTGAAGTGCCGGATGGCTTTTTTTATATGTTAGTGGTGGGGATTTTGCTCGGTTTTGCCGGCCCGTTAGTGGATATCAATATTGGCAACACGGCGCATATTTCCGGTTTATTGGTGGGAATGTTAGTGGCGTTTTTGGATCGAAATATTCGCGTAAAGTCGTGATCTTCGAGTAAAAATAAGATAAATTAACAGCCCGAAGTGTTATTTTAACAACTAAGGAATACACATGAGACAATCTCTTCGTCATCAAAAAATTGTCGAATTGGTTAAACAAAAAGGATATTTAAGTACAGATGAGTTGGTGGCGTTATTTGATGTGAGCCCCCAAACAATTCGACGTGATTTAAATGAACTGGCAGAAGCGAACGTGATTCGCCGTCATCATGGTGGCGCGGCATCACCTTCTACCGCAGAAAATAGCGATTATCACGATCGCAAACACTTTTTCTCTCAAGAAAAAAATCGCATTGCGAATCAAGTGGTACAACTTATTTCTAATGGTGCTTCACTGTTTATTGATATCGGTACGACCTCTGAAGCGGTTGCCTTTGCCTTATTAGCCCATCAAAAACTACGCATTGTGACTAATAACCTCAACGCGGCACATATTCTCATGCAAAATGACTCTTTCGATATCACCATTGCCAGTGGGTCTTTGCGTCAAGATGGTGGCATTATCGGTGAGTCAACGGTGGAGTTTTTATCACAGTTCCGTTTGGATTTCGGGATCTTAGGTATCAGCGCCATTGATTTGGATGGTACTTTGTTGGATTACGATTATCATGAAGTACAAGTAAAACGGGCGATCATTGAAAATTCTCGTAATACCTTGTTGGTAACAGACCATTCTAAGTTTAGTCGACGCGCGATGGTCAAACTGGGTTCCATTACAGATGTAGAGTATGTGTTCACCGATTCGGATGTCCCGCCAAGCATTGATGAGTTATTAAAAAATAAGAACGTCAACCTTGTTATTTGCTAGCGTTTAACCCGCTTTCCTTTCATTCCCAGCAAAAAGTGCGGTGGATTTTCACCGCACTTTTTTTGTTTCTTTTTCTCTTCTTTATTTTTTATTTGCTTAAATCTTATTTTTCAACTTAAAATAAGTCCATCATCAAAAATGGATAAATATACGTTTTCATAAATTTTTATGTACGTCATTGCTTGTTTATTTGTGATGTTGTTTTTTATTGGATAAAAACTTTTATTAGGATCTTGAGGAGAAAAATGCGTAACGTCATCAAATTTAATGTGATAACACTTTGTATGTTTAATGTACTCAATGTTGCTTATGCTGAAGAGCAATTAGACCAAATTGACGTGGTTGAAAGAATCATTGCTAATGAGAAAAAACCGTTTACTGAAGCGAAAGCGAAAAGCACGCGAGAACATGTTTTTAAAGAAACACAAAACATTGATAACGTTGTTCGTAGTATGCCCGGCGCATTTACCCAACAAGACAAAGGTTCCGGTGTATTGTCCTTAAATATTCGTGGAGAAACCGGTTTTGGGCGGGCAAATACTATGGTGGATGGTGTTACACAAACATTTTATTCCACTTCAATGGATTCCGGGCAAGCTGGTGGTAATTCTCAATTTGGCGCATCCTTAGATCCGAATTTTATTGCCGGCATTGATTTAACGAAGGGAAACTTTAGTGGCACAAACGGTGTGAATTCTCTGTATGGCTCGGCAAATTTCAGAACATTGGGCGTCAATGATGTGATTGTAGGGGATAAGAATATTGGTTTTATTATCAAAGGGATGACCGGTACTAATGCAACAAAATCCAACTATATGGCAATGACAGCGACTAGAAAATGGCTGGATAATGGTGGTTATATGGGGATGTTGTATGGTTATAGTCGCCGAGAAGTGTCGCAAGATTATAAAATCGGCGGAGGTGGTCAGAAAATTGCAGATGTCGGTGATGATTTTTTACAACAACAAAAAAAGAAAGAATTTACCGAAGCCGGGTTTGTATTTGATCAAGCTAAAGGCCGTTGGATGCCGGATATGAATAAAAATATGTGGGCTTGTAATGCCCCCACACCATCTCAACCGGAGGCCTATCCTTGCAGTTATTATCGTAATGCGGAGCGAAGACGAATTTTACAAGATCCGGAACACTCTCCTGAATTACAAAAACAAATTGATGAAACTAACGCCGCTTTTGAGCGCAATAACGACCAATATCGTTTGGCGCCATTGGATCCAAGTAGTATTCGTCAAAGTGCTCATAGTCATTTAGTCAAGTTTGAATATGCTGACGATCGCCATACGTTAAATCTACAATTACGCGCTTTGGATAATGCTATTGGTACTCGCAAAATTGAAAACCGTAATTATCAACTTAACTATAACTTCAATGATAATGGCTATGTTGATATGAATGTGTTGTTAGCGCATAACGTGGGCAAATCCAAATATCCGCAAGGTTCACGGTTTACCGGTTGGGAAGTGTTGAAATATTTAGAAACGAAAAATACAGCTGATATTTTTGACATTAGTAACAGTTACACATTTACCTTGCCAAAAGACGTTGATTTAAAAACTACCTTAGGTTTTAACTTCTTCAAAAATGAATATAGCAAAAATCGATTCCCTGAAGAGCTTAGCTTATTTTATGACGGTTCTTCGCAGCAGGGTGGTTTATACGATTTCCTAGGACGTTATAAAGGTTCAAAAGGCTTATTGCCACAAAAATCGAGTATCTTGCAGCCTTCTGGCAAGCAGAAATTCCAAACGTTTTATTTAGATACGTCACTGACTCGTGATATCTATCAATTGGATTACAGCGTGAATTTGGTTAAGTATAAATTTAACGGCGAATACGCGGGGTACTATAATTCTCCGGAAGATTTTGAAAAAGCTTTTGGCAAGGATTCTCAAATTTATAAAAAATATTGTGATCCTAACGGCGGTTGTCAAATTTATGAACCTTTAGAAAGAAGAGCCGGCCACAAAATAGCAATAAACCATTCTGCGATTTTCAGTGCGCGTCTTCATGACTACTTTATGCCTTTCGTGGGCTATGCCAGAACGAACCGTATGCCAAATATTCAGGAAATGTATTTTTCTCAAGTCTCTGATGCTGGTGTTAATACGTATTTAAAACCGGAGCGTGCTTCGACTTATCAATTGGGTTTTAATACCTTTAAGGAAGGTGTTTGGAAAAATGATGATGTGCTAGGAATAAAAGTCGTCGGGTATCGTAGTTACATTAAAAATTATATTCATAATGTTTGGGGCGAATGGTGGCAAGGCGGTGCGCCTACTTGGGCAGAAAGCAACGGTTTTCAATTTACCATTGCACATCGTAATTATGCTAAAACGGTGAAAAAGAGCGGTGTGGAATTAGAGTTAAATTATGATATGGGCAGATTCTTTACGAATCTCTCGTACGCTTATCAAAGAACCAATCAGCCGACTAATTATAGTGATGCCAGCCCTCGTCCGAATAATGCGTCAAAAGAAGATATTTTAAAACAAGGTTATGGTTTGACTCGAATTTCTGCGTTACCAAGAGATTATGGTCGCCTTGAGCTTGGTAGCCGTTGGTTTGATCGGAAATTAACGGTCGGCGGTGCAGTCCGCTATTACGGTGAAAGTAAACGTGCCTCTATTGAGGAGCGGTATATTGATGGTACTACATTTGAGAAGAATGCCTTAAGACGTGGTCATCATGCAATTAAAGAAACGGAAACCATTGAAAAACAGCCGTTGATTTTTGATTTATATGTCAGTTATGAGCCGATTGAAAATCTGGTTTTAAAAACAGAAATTCAGAATCTGTTTGATAAGAAGTATATTGATCCGCTGGATGCCGGTAATGATGCGGCAACACAACGTTATTACAGTAGCGTAAGTAGCGCACCATCACAGCCTTGCTCACCGGGAGAATTATGCCATACGGATGGCCATGGTGGAAAAACGCAATCTATTTTAAATAACTATGCTAGAGGACGAACCATCGTGTTCAGCTTGAGTTATCAATTTTAGAGGAAGTTTAGAATGGTGCCCCCAACAGGACTTGAACCTGTGACCAATCGATTATGAGTCGACTGCTCTAACCGACTGAGCTATGGGGGCGGTAAGAGTTGCGGTGGGATTATAGGGAAATATCGGGTTAAAGTCTAGCCGCGCCATCTTGTGTGTGTTTAATTTAAACAAAAAAGGATAAGCCTTTTGACTTATCCTTTTTTCTTGTATTAAAAATTACTCGTCCAAGAAACTGCGTAAAGTTTCGGAACGGCTTGGGTGGCGTAATTTGCGTAGTGCTTTGGCTTCGATTTGACGAATACGTTCACGGGTCACGTCAAATTGTTTGCCGACTTCTTCTAATGTGTGATCGGTGTTCATGTCGATACCGAAACGCATACGAAGCACTTTCGCTTCACGCGGCGTTAAGCCTTCCAACACCTCGTGTGTCGCCGCTTTTAAACTTTGTGCGGTGGCAGAATCCAGAGGAAGTTCTAAGGTGGAGTCCTCAATGAAATCACCTAAATGGGAATCATCGTCATCACCGATTGGGGTTTCCATGGAAATCGGTTCTTTGGCAATTTTAAGCACTTTACGGATTTTGTCTTCCGGCATACCCATGCGTTCCGCTAATTCTTCTGGTGTAGCTTCTCGTCCCATCTCTTGTAACATTTGACGAGAAATACGATTGAGTTTGTTGATGGTCTCAATCATATGCACCGGAATACGGATGGTACGTGCCTGGTCTGCGATAGAACGGGTAATTGCCTGACGAATCCACCAGGTGGCATAAGTAGAGAATTTGTAACCGCGACGGTATTCAAATTTATCTACGGCTTTCATCAAGCCGATGTTACCTTCTTGAATTAAATCAAGGAATTGTAAGCCTCGGTTGGTGTATTTTTTGGCAATGGAAATCACCAAACGAAGGTTCGCTTCCACCATTTCTTTTTTCGCTCGGCGGGCTTTCAGTTCGCCTTGTGCGATACGTTCACCAATTTCTCGAATTTGCGAGATGGTTAAATTGGTGTCTTGCTCAATTTGAACTAAATGAGCAATTGCTTGGCGCAATTCATCTTCATACTGTACGAGTTTTTCAGACCAAGACTTACCGGCGGCAAGCGCTTTTACCAACCATACATCGCTGGTTTCATGGCCAATAAAGCTTTTTTGGAAACTGGATTTTGGCATTTTTGCGTTATCTACGACAAGACGTTGAATCAGACGCTCTTGATGACGAACACGTTTCATCATATCTCGCGTAGATAAAACAAGGGTATCAAATTGCTTTGGCACTAAACGGAACTGAGTGAAAATATCCGATAATGCCTGAATTTCATCTTTCGCTTTTTTGCCGGTTCGACCGTGTTTTGCAATGATTTCTAGCGTTTTTTGATGTTGTTGTCTAAGTGCGGTGAATTTTTCACGTGCAACCTCAGGATCAATGCTGTTATCGCTATCGCTGTCGTCACTGGCGCTTTCTTCGGTATCTTCTTCGTCTTCACTTTCATCATCAATTTCAGCTGCAGCAACGTTTTCTTCGCCTTCTTCTGAATGGAATTCATCTAATTCTGCGGTTTCTGATTCGCTTAATACGTTTGGATCCACGAAACCGGTAATTAAGTCAGCTAAACGAACGCCACCACTTTCCACTAAATCATATTGTTCAATGAGATAGGTAATCGCTTCAGGGTAAGCGGCAATGGCACTTTGAACTTCGTTGATGCCTTCTTCAATTCGTTTAGCGATATCAATTTCACCTTCACGGGTGAGCAATTCTACGCTACCCATTTCGCGCATATACATACGCACTGGGTCAGTCGTGCGACCAAGTTCCGCTTCTACGCTGGATAACACTTGGGTTGCTTCTTCAACGACGTCTTCATCGGTGATATTTTCATTGAGCATCAGATCATCCGCATCCGGTGCGGTTTCTAATACCTGAATCCCCATGTCGTTGATCATCTGAATAATATCTTCAATTTGATCCGCATCGACTAATTCTTCAGGGAGACTGTCATTCACTTCGGCATAGGTTAAATAACCTTGCTCTTTCCCTTGAGCGATGAGTAGTTTCAATTGAGATTGTGGATTTTGATCCATATTTGATATCCGCCTTGCTTACTTATTTGGAGAAGATAAAATGCTAGGAATTCTAACATTCTTACTCAGGTTTAACTATTTCTTTTCTTGTTTTTTTACCAACAAATGTGAAAGCTCTTTTTTCTCGTTGAGATCCAATCCCTCCGCACGATCTTTAGCGATGAGCCAATGGATGCGTTTATCAACCAGTTGCAGGTAAAAGTAACGTAATGTTTCGCGGAACGTGTCCTCGATCTTATCGTCTTCAATCAAGTGGTTCCACGCCAGCAGTTTTTCAAGTGTTTTTTGCTGTTTTGTATCGCGCCAGTGCTCCAGTAACTGCCCTGCACTAATGCCCACTTTTTCGCGGCAAAGTGCGGTCAATTCTGCAAGTAAATCGTAGCCCGGCTCATCCAAATTTTTGAGTGGTTCCAAATCCGGTACGAATTTCACCAGTTCCGGATTTTGTAACAATAACGCGATTAAAATACGCATTGGTGTCGGCTTAAATTGGATCCCTTGTGCTGCAGGTTCATTTTCCTGTTTTGCCTGATTAGGCATCAAACTTTCAAGTTGTGCGGGATCTAAAATGCCTAGCTTTTTGGCAAGCATATTGCGTAAATCCAAACGTAATACATCACCCGGAATTTGTTTAATCAGCGGAATTGCCAGTGCAGCAAGTTTTGCTTTGCCTTCTTTTGAGGAGAAATCCACTTTCGGGGTTAAATGGGCGAACAAAAATTCACTCAAGGATTGCGCCTTCTCAATGTACTCCTCGAAGCCTTGCTTACCGTATTGACGAATGAAACTATCCGGGTCTTCGTCATCAGGTAAAAAGATAAATTTCAGCTGGCGGCCATCTTCCATATAAGGCAACGCATTTTCCAGCGCTCGCCATGCGGCATCGCGTCCGGCGCGATCGCCGTCATAACAGCAAATGACTTGTTCCGTGGAGCGAAAAAGTAATTGAATTTGTTCAGAGGTAGTGGAGGTGCCAAGCGAGGCCACAGCGTAATTCACCCCGAATTGGGCGAGTGCCACCACATCCATATAGCCCTCTACAACCAGTAATTTTTGTGGTGAATCATCCGCTTGTAGCGCTTCAAATAAACCGTAGAGTTCACTGCCTTTGTGATAGGTGACTGTTTCCGGTGAGTTTAAGTATTTTGGTTTTTCATCGGTTAACACGCGTCCGCCGAAAGCCACTGTGTGTCCGCGACGATCACGAATCGGGAACATAATCCGATTACGGAATTTGTCATACACATTGCCACGATCATTGCGCGACAGCATGCCTAAATCAAACAGTTTTTGTTGTTCTTCACGGGTTTTGCCGAATTGCCGATAAACGGTATCCATGGCGTTTGGCACATAACCGATTTGAAAACGTTCAATGATTTCCGCTGATAAACCACGCTGTTGCAGATAACTTTGTGCAGGAATATTTAACGGCAATTGTTGCTGATAAAACTTAGCAATCTCCTGCATAAGTTCGTACAGATTGCGCTTGGTTTGATAGCCAACTTGCTTGCCGTTATCGTTAAAGTGCGGTCGTTTTTCGTAGGGAATTTCCAACCCGAGAAAGCCTGCGAGTTCTTCCACCGCTTCCACAAATTCCAGCTTGTCATATTCCATCAAAAAGGAAATGGCATTGCCATGCGCACCACAACCGAAACAATGATAAAACTGCTTTTTATCGCTGACGGTAAAAGAAGGCGTTTTTTCATGGTGAAACGGGCAGCAGGCTTGATAATCACGGCCGGCTTTTTTCAGTTTTACGCGGGAATTAATTAAATCGACGATGTTAATTTTGGTTAAAATATCGTCTATAAATGTGCGGGGAATGGAACCTTTCATCGAGTATTCTGCCTCTTATTGTGAACGAAATATGAGCCTAACTGATGAGATTGAGAGAAAATAAAACCGTGAGCCTCGGAAGATTCACGGTTTTTATAACTCGAGTTAAAAATACTGCTAATTAGTATAAACGTGTATTGCGAGCGTTTTCACGAGCAACGCGTTTTGCGTGACGTTTTGCGCGAGTTGCATTTTCACGTTTACGAATTGTCGTCGGTTTTTCGTAGAATTCACGAGCACGAACTTCTGCTAAGATACCAGCTTTTTCGCAAGAGCGTTTGAAACGACGTAATGCTACGTCAAAGGATTCATTTTCACGAACTTTAATTACAGGCATAAGCCAATCACCTCAATGAGTTTAATTAATTTAATTGCAATTTAAATTTTACTTGTTGCCACAAGTCGTGGCAGATTCAATAAAGGTCGCAATTTTAATCCAACTTCACAGGAAAAGTAAAGGGAAGATTCACCTTTTCCTGAAATCCGTTTTGATAAACTGGTTAAACCCTTGTAAAAAGGGTAAAATTCGCCTCAATTAAATCCCATATAAAGAGAACACAAATGCGAATTTTAGGCATTGAAACGTCTTGTGATGAAACGGGCGTTGCCATTTATGACGAAGAAAAAGGCTTGATTGCTAATCAACTTCATACGCAAATTGCGCTACACGCCGATTACGGCGGCGTGGTGCCGGAACTGGCCTCACGCGATCATATTCGGAAATTAGCGCCATTATTGCAAGCCGCCTTACAAGAAGCCAATCTTACCGCCAAAGACATTGACGGTGTAGCTTATACAAGTGGCCCCGGTTTAGTCGGCGCATTGTTAGTGGGTTCTACCGTAGCACGTTCTTTGGCGTACGCATGGAATATCCCTGCAATCGGTGTACATCACATGGAAGGGCATTTACTGGCGCCAATGTTGGAAGAAAATCCACCGCACTTTCCTTTTGTGGCGTTGTTGGTGTCCGGCGGACATACCCAATTAGTGCGTGTGGATGGTGTTGGACGCTACGAATTATTAGGCGAATCTATTGATGATGCCACCGGGGAGGCGTTTGACAAAACAGCAAAATTACTCGGTTTGGATTATCCCGGCGGAGCGGCATTAGCCCGTTTAGCGTTAAATGGTACGCCGAATCGTTTTGCGTTCCCTCGTCCAATGACTGATCGTCCTGGGTTGGATTTTAGTTTTTCCGGTTTAAAAACCTTTGCCGCCAATACGCTTCATCAAGTGATGCAAGAAGAAGGGGAGTTAACTGAGCAAAGCAAGGCGGATATTGCTTATGCGTTCCAAGAGGCTGTAGTGGATACGCTCGCCATCAAATGTAAGCGTGCGTTAAAACAAACGGGCTTGAAGCGTTTGGTGATTGCCGGCGGCGTGAGCGCCAATAAACAGTTACGCCAAACCTTAGCGGAGCTGATGCAGCAATTGGGCGGTGAAGTGTTTTACCCGCAACCGCAATTTTGTACCGATAACGGCGCCATGATTGCCTATGCCGGTTTTCTACGTTTAAAACAAGGGCAGCAACAAGATCTTGCCATCGAAGTGCGTCCGCGCTGGGCAATGACCGAATTAACTGCCGTTTAATTCGATATTAAATCAAAGTGCGGTCAAAAATTTAAACGTTTTTTGACCGCGCTTCAGTTAAGGAAACATTATGGACAACATTAAATTTAGAGCAATGCGAGCCGCCGGCATCGGCTGCTTCGTTATGTTGGCAATTATTGGCTTTTTTGTATTTACCACGCCGACAAATGAGCTTATCGATTTCTTAACAGAGATTGGCCAAATGGCAGGCGGGCGAACCACTATCGGTGTTTTTATTCTCGCCTTGTTACCGCCGTTAACCGGTTTTATCTGCTATTACTTTTGGAAATGGGTGCTTAAATAATGGCTAAGTTGTATTTTTATTATTCCACCATGAATGCGGGAAAATCGACAACTTTGCTGCAATCTTCCTATAACTACCGTGAACGCAATATGAACACGCTGGTTTATACGGCGGCGATTGATGATCGTTTCGGCGCTGGGCGCGTGACTTCGCGTATTGGGATCAGTGAACAGGCGAACACCTTCGCACGTGACACGGATTTATTTGCAGAAATTCAACAACACGTAACGAAAGAGCCGTTGCATTGTATTTTGGTGGATGAAGCACAGTTTTTAACCAAAGCACAAGTGTATCAACTGAGCGATGTGGTGGATAAACTGAAAATTCCTGTTTTATGTTATGGTTTGCGCACCGACTTCCAAGCAGAACTTTTTGAAGGGAGTCGCTATTTGTTGGCATGGGCGGATCAGTTGGAAGAGCTTAAAACCATTTGCTATTGCGGACGTAAAGCCAATTTCGTATTGCGTTTAAATGAACAAGGCGAGGTCGTCAAACAAGGGGATCAAATTCAAATTGGTGGCAACGACAGTTATTTATCGGTCTGCCGATTGCATTATAAAGAACGCATGGCTGAATAGATGGTTTCAAAGTGCGGTTGTTTTTTTAGTTTTTTTGTAGGGACAGGCTTTATGCCTGTCCTTATTTTTTGTCTTTACACTTTATCCATTAACCCACGCCAAAAACTCCTCCTCACTTAACACCTGCACGCCTAATTCTGCTGCTTTGCTGAGTTTGGAGCCTGCCGCTTCACCGGCGATAACATAGTCGGTTTTGGCTGAAACACTGCCACTGACTTTGGCACCGAGTTGTTGTAGCAGTGCTTTGGCGTCGTTGCGTCCCATTTGGGAAAGGGTGCCGGTGAGCACCACAGTTTTGCCTTTGAACGGATTTTCTTTCACGTCCTGCACTTCAACAGTTTCCCAATGCACGCCTTGAGCGATGAGATCATTCACCACCGCAACATTGTGTTCTTCACGCCAGAACACAAAAATGCGATTTGCTACTACCTCGCCCACATCAGGCACTTGTTGCAACTGTTCTAAATCGGCATTTTGCAACGCTTCTAAGGTTTTGAAATGGTTTGCCAGATTTAATGCGGTGGCTTCACCCACATCACGAATACCCAATGCAAAGATAAAACGGGCGAGGGTCGTGTGCTTGGCTTTTTCTAAGCTGGCTAACGCATTTTCAGCAGACTTCGGCCCCATACGTTCTAAGCGGGTGAGTGTGGTTAAATCTAACTTGAACAAATCTGCGGGGGTATGAACCAATTCGCGATCTACCAGCTGCTCAATCAGTTTGGCACCTACGCCGTCAATGTCCATGGCTTTGCGTGAGACGAAATGTTTTAGCGCTTCTTTGCGTTGTGCCGCACAGAATAACCCGCCGGTGCAACGTGCCACCGCTTCGCCTTCAATACGTACAATTAAGGAATCGCACACCGGACAGCGCGTTGGAAAGACAATTTGGCGCGCATTGGCCGGGCGGCGATCATGTACGACGCCAATAATTTGTGGAATCACATCGCCGGCGCGACGAATAATCACCGTGTCGCCGATAGCAATGTTGAGGCGCTCGATCTCGTCGCCGTTATGTAAGGTCGCGTTACTTACCGTTACGCCGGCAACGAATACCGGTTGTAGTTTAGCCACAGGCGTGATGGCACCGGTCCGACCGACTTGGAATTCCACGTCATTTAATACTGTCAGTTCCTCTTGTGCAGGAAACTTGTAAGCGATTGCCCAACGCGGTGCTTTGGAAATAAAGCCCAGTCTTTGTTGCAATTCGATGTCATTGACTTTTAATACCGTACCGTCAATGTCATAACCCAAGGAACTGCGTTTTTCCATCATAGTGCGGTAGAAATTTAAAACGTTTTCAACGCCATCACATAAACGGATTTCGCTATTTACCGGCACGCCGATGGATTTCAACCATTGCAGGCGTTCAAAATGAGTCGGCGGTAAGTCTATCCCTTGGGCGACGCCGATGCTGTAAGCATTGAACACGAGCGGGCGCTGACTGGTGATTTTCGGATCCAATTGGCGTAAGGAACCTGCCGCCGCATTACGCGGGTTAGCAAAGGTTTTTTCGCCTTGTTCCAAGGCGCGTTCGTTTAAACGCTCGAAACCGTCGTGCGGCATAAACACTTCGCCACGCACTTCCAAGCGTGCTGGCGGATTGTCCGTTAATAGCTGCAAAGGAATGTTGCGAATGGTACGAATGTTTTGTGTAATGTCTTCGCCTGTTGTTCCATCGCCGCGGGTGGCCGCTTGGGTCAGCACACCATTCACATACAAAATACTGACCGCCAATCCGTCCAATTTAGGTTCGCAACAAAATGTTAATGGCTCGGGCACGAGGACTAAACGATCCTGAATGCGTTTCACGAACGCCAGAAATTCCTCATCCGAAAAGGCGTTATCTAACGAGAGCATCGGAAGTTCATGTTTAATTTGCGCAAATTCTGACAACGGCCGCGCGCCCACGCGTTGGGTCGGCGAATCGGCGGTGATCAGTTCGGGATGTTGTTGTTCTAAGGCTTTGAGCTGATGAAACAAGCGATCGTATTCACTGTCGGGAATCTGCGGATCGTCTAACACATGATATTGATATTCGTGATAACGCAGAGTTTTTCTAAGGTCGTCAATTTGTTGTTGGATTGAAGTTGTCATTGTTATTCCATAAAAATAATCGAAAAAACGACCGCACTTTTCAGGTGCTCAGCGAGCCAAAAGTACGGTCGTTTTTAAAAACGTTTTTAAGCCGCGTGATGAATTAAGCCACTTTGGCCAAATATTCCTGTTCGGCGTGGTCGTTGAAAATTTCTTGTTTATCCGTGAGGACAAAACCTCCAAGTTCATCCGCCAAACTACGGGCGGCGCGAATCATGGTTTTCAGATTGACGATGTCATTGCCCGGTGAAGGTAATTGCATAAAAATGGCAATGCCGACGGTAACCAGGTTGTCCATGTCGTAAGGATTAAAGGTGCCGGGCTGTTGTAAATTCGCCACGCTGAACAATACTGGGCTGGCAGCGGTTAAATCCAAATGGCGATGATAAATATGCTGATCGCCAAAAATAAAACCTAGGCCATCGAGTGCTTGTGCTAAGCGTCCACCGTTAAATTCACGATTTTCCGGCGCAACTACATATAACATAATGAAGTCAGGCGTACGTTGATTGTCTGAGATCATTTCCCCCGCAGAGGTTATTGATTGGCTAGTCGCCGTGTGTTGTTTATTTGCCTGGTTTAATGAAACGGTTGGAGTCACATATTCGTTTTCTGTTTGACGTGAGTTGCTTTCAGCCAGAGAAGCCGTGTTTGGTTCAGCGTAAGAAGACTGTTCATCATAAGATTGAAATGACGTATTAGCTTGTGTCATTACGGGTTGAACAGGTTGTGTCGGTTGTTCATGAAAGGAATAGGACGCAGTTGATTCAACGTTATTCAATGTTGTGTTGGAGGTGCCATTCGGTAAGGTAATTTTAATTTCATCCACAGCACGTTCAATGGAGTGTGACTCGCTTATGGTTGATGTGGCAGTAGCTTCAAAATCCAATGCCTGTTGTTGTGGAGGCGTTTCTTCGACAAAAGAATGCACCGGTTTGTCGGCAATCGGTGTTTCTGTTGTCGGTTGTGCCGATTGCGGCGCATTAAAACGATTGGGTTGATGATTTTGTGAAAAAGTATTGGCGTTTTTGAAATATTGGGATTTCTCGCGACGGTTTGACCAAATGCCGTGCGCAATCAATGCCAATAGGGCAATAACCCCCAAGATAATCAAAATAGTATTTAAATCCATTGCCGACTCTCCCATCATGTAAAACTCATGTATAAGTGGGCGTAAGCTTATCATATTTTTATAAAATTGATGAGAGACAACGTTTGATTTTTTTCGCCGCACTTTGTATTCTGGGCCTCTTTTCCTTGGGGGAGAACGTGATGTTGAAAGAGCAAGAAATAAAAGCCGGTTTTGAATATTTTGTGATGGGCTGGCACTTAATTTTACAAAAGGGGTTACGCCGTTTTGTGATCCTGCCTATTTTATTAAACGTACTGTTGTTAGGTGGCTTATTTTGGATGTTTGTGAGTCAAATAGGCGGTTATATTGACGGCATTATGTCCTATGTTCCTGATTGGCTTGCGTGGCTGAGCGGCATTTTATTGCTGGCTTCCATTTTGATGATTTTAATCCTGTTTTACTTTATTTTTACGACGTTGTCGGGTTTTATCGCAGCACCGTTTAATGGCTTATTGGCAGAAAAAGTCGAAAAAATGCTGACAGGGGAAGATTTGCAGGAAATGTCTTTATGGGATTTTCTGAAAGATGTGCCTCGTATGTTAGGGCGTGAATGGCAAAAGTTGGTTTATAGTTTGCCTAAAATTATCGCCTTGTTTTTATTAGGTTTTGTGCCGTTACTCGGGCAAACCGTGGTTCCGATTGCCACTTTTGTATTTACGGCTTGGATGTTTGCAATTCAATATTGTGACTATCCTTTTGATAATCACAAGATTCCTTTTGACGTAATGAAAAATGAATTAGCCATTAAGCGTAATGTAACCGTTACTTTCGGTGGTTTGGTTTCATTATGCACGTTTGTACCGATCGTGAATTTAGTGATTATTCCTGTCGCGGTGTGTGGTGCAACGGCAATGTGGGTGAATGAATATCGCCGTTTATTTAAGCGCTCTTCGCAAGACAAAACCGGCACGGAGATGAGCTTGCATCATGCTCATTCCGTTGGTGGACAAATCGTGACTAAATAGCTTTTAGTTATTATTTATAAAAAATAGCTATTTTTTTATTGTGAATTCTCGTGTTAAAACTAGCGCCATAAAATATTCCTTATGGTTTGGAGAACAGTATGACTATTTATAACGACAATTCTTATTCTATTGGCAATACGCCGTTGGTGCGTCTAAAACATTTTGGCAACGGCAATATCGTGGTAAAAATTGAGGGACGTAACCCAAGTTTTAGCGTGAAATGCCGTATCGGCGCGAACATGGTTTGGCAGGCAGAAAAAGACGGTTCTTTGACGAAAGATAAAGAAATCGTGGATGCGACCAGCGGGAATACCGGTATTGCTTTGGCCTATGTAGCAGCGGCACGCGGTTATAAAATTACGCTCACCATGCCGGAAACTATGAGCAATGAGCGTAAGCGTTTATTGCGCGGTTTGGGCGTGAATTTAGTCCTTACCGAAGGTGCTAAAGGCATGAAAGGCGCGATTGCCAAAGCAGAAGAAATTGTGGCATCTGATCCAAGTCGTTATGTGATGTTAAAACAGTTTGAAAATCCGGCAAACCCGGAAATTCACCGTAAAACCACCGGTCCAGAAATCTGGAAAGACACTGAAGGCAAAATTGATGTATTGGTTGCCGGCGTGGGTACTGGTGGTACCATCACCGGGATTTCCCGTGCCATTAAATTAGATCATGGTAAACAAATTATCTCTGTTGCCGTAGAACCGGCTGAATCACCGGTGATTACTCAAACTCTTGCCGGTGAAGAAGTTAAACCGGGTCCACACAAGATTCAAGGGATCGGCGCAGGCTTTATTCCGAAAAACCTCGATCTTTCCTTAATTGATCGAGTGGAAACGATTGATAGTGAAACGGCGATCGTGACTGCCCGTCGTTTGATGGCAGAAGAAGGGATTCTTGCCGGTATTTCTTCCGGTGCGGCTGTCGCTGCGGCTGATCGCTTGGCGAAACAGCCTGAATTTAAAGATAAACTGATTGTGGTGATTTTACCGTCTGCGGCAGAGCGTTATTTAAGTACCGCACTTTTTGACGGCATTGAAGTGTAATAAAGGAAAGCAAAATAATGTTTGGTAAAAAGCCTGTCATTTGACAGGCTTTTTTGTATGCCTTATTTACATCACTTAAGGGGCGAGGATTTGTTTAACCCGTTGTTGCAATGCCGGGATGACTTCTTGCACAAACCAAGGATTTTTAGCCAACCACAACTGATTGCGAGGGGAAGGATGCACGAGCGGCAAAAAGTGCGGTAGAAATATTCGGTAATTTTTTACGGTTTCTGTCACATTAAGTTTGTTCTGCGGCAGATAATATTTTTGTGCGTATTGTCCGATCAAGATGGTCAGTTCAATATGAGGTAAATCCGCCAGAATCTGTGAATGCCATTTTTCTGCAAAGCCTTTGCGAGGTGGCAGATCGCCTGATTTGCCTTTCCCCGGATAGTAAAAATCCATCGGAATCACCGCAAACAAGCCGGAGTGATAAAACACTTCACGATCGACACCCAACCATTCACGTAGGCGATCACCGCTTTGGTCATTCCAATACAAACGCGTTTGTTCTGCTTTGGTGCCAGGTGCTTGTCCGACAATGTTTATGCGGGCAGTTGTCGGGGCGGAGAATAGCGGCTCAATACCACGTTCGGTGAAGGAGCGATTTTGCGGATCGCACATAATGGCGTTTTTGATTTGGGGCAGCGTTGACATAATGGCGTTTTTAATAAAGTTTTTGTGTGGGATTAAAACTCAATAAACCGGGTTATCCGGCTTATTGAAGAAAAAGTGCGGTGGTTTTTTACGGTGTTTTCACGCTATTAATGTGGCACACATTGTTCTGCGAGAACTTCCCCAACACTGGTTTTTAAGGTGGAAACATCTTTGCGTTCTAACCACACCCAATGAATGTTGGCATAATTTCGCCCATTTTCCGCAATTGTCGGGCTTAGTTTATGGGTTACATTGTTAAACGTTAAACTGATGGAACGCGTTTTGTTTTTTTTGTGCTTGGTAGTGTGAAACACGATACGAACGATTTTGTCGTCCTTGCAAAGGTATTCCTTCATCTCCCCTTTTTGAGTGGCTTTTTGTAAAACCGGCTGTGGCGGTTTTTCGGAGGCTTTAGGTTCTATTGGCTTGGAGGTGCAAGCAGCAATACCCAGTAACATCAGTAATATAAAGCTCGCTCTTAACATAATGTGTACCCTTCTAAATGGAATAAGCGTAGTTTTGACTACGCTTATTGAATTTTACGGATTATTTTTTAAATTGGTAGCTACCGTCAGCTTGGCGAACAAAGCGTGCGCCATTGGAAAGGCGAAGCTCGTTAACACGACCTTGTGCATTGATAGTTACCTGAACTTTATCGCCCGGTTTGAAGCTACTTAGCGCGTTGCCGGCACCATTGGCTTTTATCATGGCATTCACATCAGCAATTGGCAAGTTGTTATTACGAAATACCTGCATTAACGAGACACCTTGTGGAACGACTAAAGTTTTGCTTCCTGCACTCGCATTAACTGTTTTAGTCGTTGCCGGTTTCGCTTCTAAAATTTCAACAACTTGTTTCTCGGTTTTCGCACTTTGAGCTTTTGCCGGTTGATTTTTAGGCTCAACTTTTTGTGGTTTTTCAGCCGTTTTTGTTTTCACCGGTTCCGTTTTTTTCACTGTTTCATGTGGTGTGCTTTGAGGTTTGACCATCTCTTGTGGTTTTGCCTGTTCCACGGTTTTTGGTTGTTCCGCCGGTTTATTTTCGGAAACCGAATTCATTGCTTGAGGTTCTGCTGCCGGGGTATTTGCCATCGGTTCATTGCTTTGTGCAGGAACAATATTTTCAGCGGTATTTGGCTGTGAAACGGCATTCGTTGGGTTATCCAATACCGTTGGCTCATTCACTTGTAATTGATCTAATTGTTGGAATTGAATCGGTACGTCATTGTTGCTTTGTTGCTCATAAGATTGCACTGTATCTGAACTTGGTTTCATCCATAAAATGAACATAAGTAGTAGCACAAGGGCCAAAATGGTGACAAAAAGACGACGATGTTTTTGCGGTAGCATCGCTAACATTGGCCAGGTTTCAGGGTTTTTAAGGCTGACGACCGGTTTTTCTACGCTTTCTGTTTGTGGTTTTGTTTCATTTGTTGCTGCGGAGTCGACAACCACATTCGTGGTTTCGAGGGATGCTTCTTCTGCAATAATGGTTTCTTCAAATGACGTTGCACTTGCCACAGCTACATCTGCTGGGGCTGAATCACCAAATACCGGCTCTTTACGAGTAGCGAATTGATTTTCTGTATTTTTTTGTTCTTTTTTAGCGAACATGCCTTTGGCTTTTTCAAAGAAGGATGGTTCCGGTTTTGTCGGTTTTTTCGGGGTGATTGGTTCCATTTGATTAAAACCTAAATCCAATTCATTTTGCGCCGGATTATTTTCATTTTCCGGGGTTATTTTTTCAGAATCCACAATATACCTCTGATTAACGAATGATAATCTGCCGTAAAGTGCGGTCGTTTTTCTCAACGTTTTTTTCGGTGATGAACGAAGTGAGAAATCGAATTTATTACGACAGAAATTGATAAGTAAAAAATCGCGCCTATTCTAAAACATCTTTTGCTTTTTTGATACCGTCTTATCAAGACGAATATAAGGTTTTATTCGGTTCTCCACCGATTTCTCGGGCAAGTTTCGGTACTAAATAACCGGAGCTAATGCGTTGTAATTCTTTATAAATTTTCAGGGCTCGGGCGTCATCTAGATAAAAATGCGTTGCGCCTTCGACTTTATCCAACAAATGCAAATAATAAGGCAAAATACCCACTGAAAATAAGCGGTCACTTAATGTTTTCAGAATTAGTGCGTCATCATTCACATTTTTGAGTAAAACCGATTGGTTTAATAAAACGACGCCGCAATCCTTTAATTTTGCCATGGCATGGGCAAAATCCGCATCAATTTCATTGGCATGATTGACATGGGTGACCAAAATTTTTTGCAACCGGGTTTGCGCTAAAAGCCGACAAAATGTATCGGTTATCCGTTGTGGAATGACGACCGGCAAACGGGAATGAATACGGAGACGCTTTAAGTGCGGTATGTTTTCTAAGTGTTTTATCAGCCACTCGAGCTCATGATCTTTTGCCATCAGCGGATCGCCGCCGGAAAAAATTACTTCCTCAATTTCAGGGCGTTCTGCAATATATTGTAACGCTTTTTGCCAATTTTGTTTGGTGCCTTTGTTGTCTTGATAAGGAAAATGACGGCGGAAACAATAGCGACAATTCACCGCGCAACCCCCTTTTACCATAAATAACAAGCGATTATGGTATTTGTGCAAAATGTTGGAGACGACGTTTTTATCTTCTTGTTCTTCCAACGGATCTTTGCTAAATCCTTCGGCTTGTAAAAACTCATCCGCAGAAGACATGACTTGTAAAAACAAAGGATCCTTTGGATTGCCCTTTTCCATCTTTTCTACAAAAGGCAGCGGCACGCGCATGGCAAATAATTTGCGCGCTTCTATGTCTTGTTTGAAGGATTCAAGAGGGAGTTCGAGGTGTTGTAATAAAATTTTCGGATCGGAAATCCCGTTTGCCAAATGTGTTAGCCAACTTTGTTCTTCTCTAATCGGGATGTTTTGATGTAGAATAGCCACTTTTAAAAAACAATCTTTTTTTGAGGATAATATGGCTACATATACTACCAGTGATTTCAAACCAGGTCTAAAATTTATGCAAGACGGCGAGCCTTGCGTGATCGTTGAAAATGAGTTCGTTAAACCCGGCAAAGGTCAAGCTTTCACCCGCACCCGTATTCGTAAATTAATTTCCGGCAAAGTATTGGACGTAAACTTCAAATCCGGTACTTCTGTTGAAGCTGCTGATGTAATGGATTTAAACTTAACTTATTCTTATAAAGACGATGCGTTCTGGTATTTTATGCACCCAGAAACATTTGAACAATATTCTGCAGATGCAAAAGCGGTAGGCGATGCAGAAAAATGGTTGTTAGACCAAGCCGATTGTATCGTGACATTATGGAACGGTGCGCCAATTACGGTAACTCCGCCAAACTTCGTTGAATTAGAAATCGTTGACACCGACCCAGGTCTTAAAGGCGACACCGCAGGTACCGGCGGTAAACCGGCAACATTAAGCACCGGTGCTGTGGTGAAAGTGCCATTGTTCGTACAAATCGGTGAAGTGATTCGCGTTGATACCCGTTCCGGTGAATACGTTTCTCGCGTGAAATAATTTTTTCTTGCATAAAAATAGCCTACATGATGTAGGCTATTTTTTTATCTGAAATTTATCAAACCTGATATTTGCTTTTATCGCCAATATCAAAATGCAACGGCATGCGCCATTTTTGAATGCTTAATAGCAAAATGAGAATACCGGTCACAAAGCATAATAAAGTGCTTAACCAGGTGGCATTGAATAATAAGGCAAACCATAAAAGCGCAAAAAATACTGGTTGCAGATTTAGTGCAAAGACACGGAAACAAAAATATTCTTTATAACTTAATCCGCCGAGGACCAAAAATGCCGCACCGAGCGCCAGTTGCGGAAAACCTAAAACTTGGCATAGCAACCCTACCCACATGGCAAATTGAAAAATATAACGGAAGTTTTTCATATATAAATGGACGCAAGCGGCACATAAGGTCGCTGCGATAAGCAAACCAAAGTGTGCTGTTGTGGGATACCAAGGCAGCATAAACAACATTGGAACGGCAAAGACAAAGCCTAAACGATAAATGATGACTGTTGTGTAATCCCAACGATCCATCGGCGATTTAATATGCGGATCAGCCATTTTTTCTCCTTAACGTATCATTAACAAATTTGATTGAATGGGGCGTGACTTCTAAAAGGGAAGAGGTTTCTCCCCAATCACCCAGCACGATGCGATGAAAGTGCGGTGGAATTTCATGGTGTTTTTGGCGATGCGTATGTCCGTGAATCATTTGCGTTACATGAAATTGCGCAAAAATTTGTTGCACAAAATCGGCATTCACATCCATGATTTCCGTTGATTTTAATTGTTTATCCTGGCGGCTTTTAGCGCGAATTTTCTCTGCGATTTTTAACCGCACTTTTAACGGTAAATGTAAGAACAGCCACTGGCGCCATTTTTGATGAACTTTTTTGCGATAGTGTTGATATTTCACATCGTCCACGCAAAGGGTGTCGCCGTGACATAAAAGGGTGGGCGTGCCGTATAAATCAATGACTTGATAAGTTGGCAGTAACGTCAGCCCGCACGCATTAGCAAATTTTTTACCAATCAAAAAATCCCGGTTACCGTGTTGGAAATAGCATGGCACGCCTTTTTCTGTCAGATGTCTGATGAGCTGTTGCACTTCACTGATGAGATTGGATTGTTCATCATCGCCAATCCAAAAATCAAATAAATCGCCCAAAATATAGAGTTTTTCTGCTTCTGGCGCTTGTTCTTGCATAAATTGACGAAACAGGGCTAATAAGTGCGGTCGATTTTCGGAGAGATGTAAATCCGCAATAAAATAGGTTTTTTGCATAGCAATTCAATTAAAAAATTTTTGATTAGATTAGCACATTTCATCGTTATTAATACACTTAGCGGGCTAATTTCGTTATACTTACGCAAATTTTTAAGGGGCTTTATCATGCTAAAAATCGCCAGAATTTTCATCATTGTTATTTGTTGTATTCTTATTTGTATCCTCGGTACGCTTTATTCTTTCATTCGTTTCCGTAATCCGAGTAATGTGGGTATTTTTGCCCGTTGGTTTGGACGGTTACATCCGCTCTTTGGTTTGAAAGTGGAACATCGTTTCCCGGCGAATGCCGATAAAGTGGGTCGCTGCATTTATATCGGCAACCATCAAAATAACTACGATATGGTGACTATTTCTTACATGGTCATGCCTCGTACAGTGAGCGTCGGCAAGAAGAGTCTGATTTGGGTGCCGTTTTTCGGTATTTTATATTGGGCAACGGGCAATATTTTTCTCGATCGTGATAACCGCTCTAAAGCGCATAACACCATGTCGGAATTGGCTCGCCGCATTAATGAAGATAACTTGTCCATTTGGATGTTCCCGGAAGGAACGCGTAGTCGCGGACGCGGGTTATTGCCGTTCAAAACCGGGGCATTCCACGCCGCCATTGCCGCCGGTGTACCCATTGTGCCGGTCGTTTGCTCTACAACCCACAATAAAATTGATTTAAACCGTTGGGATAATGGCACGGTGATTTGTGAAATGCTGGAACCTATTGATGTATCCGACTACAGCCGTGAAAATGTGCGCGAATTAGCGGAATATTGCCATGATGTGATGCAAAATCGCATTGCGGAATTGGATCGTGAAATCGCACAAAAAGCAATTGAACAGAAAAACGAGAATAAGCAGGCCTAAATGAAACATTGCTCCCGTCGTCAGCTACTCAAAACAACGTTATTTTCTACCGCATTTTTCAGTGTGCCGACGCCTTTGTTGGCGGCAACACGCCCAGCTTTGAAAATTCCGCCACTCTTTGAAGTTCGACGGGGTAAGCCGATTTTTCTGAATATGCAAAATACCCAAACTTCTCTCGTGTCCGGAAAACGTACCGAAGTGTGGGGCTTTAACGGCAGTTATTTAGGACCAACCATTAAAATTAAGAAAGACGATTTTGCCAAGCTGAATTGGAAAAACAATTTACCGCAATTTGTTGCGATGAATATCCAAGGCTTGCAGGCATCGGGCGAGCTTATTGGTGGTGTGGGTAAAAATTTACAAAAAGGTGAAACTTGGGCACCGATTATTCCGATCAATCAAGCCCCTGCAACCTGCTGGTATCATGCTTGCACCCTTGCCAATTCAGCGTATCAAACTTATCGTGGCTTGGTCGGCTTGTGGCTGATTGAGGATAAGGAGAGCGTCAAATTGGGATTGCCGCAGAAATATGGCGTGGATGACATTCCGTTAATCTTGCAAGATATGCAACTCAATAGTGATGGCGCACAACTTTTTCAGCAGAATCAAGGGGCTTTTCTTGGTGAACGATTGTTAGTCAATGGGCAGGAAGCTCCTTATTTCAATGTACCGCGTGGTTTGGTGCGTTTACGCATTTTAAATGCGTCTCTTTCCCGCACTTATGAGCTTCGTTTTGAGGATGAGCGAGCGTTTACATTGATTGCACAAGATCTTGGTTTTTTACCACAAGGCAAAACCTTAAATGTGATTGAAGTCGCACCGAGTGAGCGTGTTGAGCTTTTAGTTGATTTGAATGACGGCGACAACGTTTCTCTCATTGTGGGGAAAAAACGTGATTTTATTGATAACATTCGTTATTTCTTCGGTTCAGAAGGGGAGTTAGTTGACAATACGGTTTTGGAACTACGTCCGGACGGCTTAGCCGGTGCATTCGCACAAAAAGAACAAACATGGCAATTTGTCACCGATGCGCCAAGTCTGTTGTCTGCTAAAGTGCAACAGGAACGAGCATTTCATGTGGATGTCACCAATGCCACCATTAACCGGAACCGTTTTGACCCGCGTCGTTTAGATGTGTCAGCAAAACTAGGCAGTGTTGAACGTTGGACGTTAACCGCGTCCGCAGCGGTAGGATTTGCGTTGCGAGGCGCAAAATTTATTGTGGAATCCATTAACGGTAAAGCGTTGGAAGAAAGCGAAATCGGCTGGAAAGACAGCGTGTTGATTAATGGCAAGGTGACTATTTTGGTAAAATTCGATAACACATCCTCTAATAACTATCCTTTTACTTTTGGTGCTTCTGATTTAATGTTGGCGGATAAAGGCTGTATGGGATTAATGTTGGTGCAGTAGCATTTTTAATATTGTTTTCTTTACATTTTATTTACGTAAAAAGACTGCATTTTTTAAATTGATATGCTATATTCTCGGCTCGCATAGGCTCGCATAGGCTCGCATAGGCTCGCATAAACGTATTATTTTCTTATTTATTATAAGGATTCCACAATGAAAAATTCAATTATCAAGTTTAGTTTAACGGCATTAGCCGCATTCACATTAGCCGCTTGTGGAAGCAGTGGTGGTAACAGTGATAACACAGCTGCGGCAAGCCATGACCAAAAAACGCAGGTTACTCCAGTCAAACCTGAAGTACCCGCTAAATCCGAAAAGCCTTCTAAACCTGCTGAGGTTAAGAATAATCCAACGGATGGACGTATTTCTGGAAATGGATTCCAAATTCCTAAAAGTGGAGGGAACATTGTCTCGTTAATCATGTCATCCTCATCAACTGAGGCAAATGTGAATGTCATAAATGTTGAAGGTACTCAAATTCATATTATTCCGGAAATGCCAGGAGTGACTTTAAACTCTAAATTAATCATTGGAAATAGCTATGGCGATGATGTAGAACGAGTCGTTGGTGGCACCAAAAAGAATATTCGTTGGGGATTCGTTGATAGCAGCAACCTAAAAAATAGTTATATTGTTGCTACAGGTAAAAATGCAACCGCTTCTATGCCGGTTTCAGGTACTGTCGCTTATGAGGGTAAGGCTGTTTACGGTTATGCCAAAAATGGAAATGCTATAAATACTGTTACAGACGGAAATGCAACTTTCCAAGCTAATTTTGCAGATAAGACGTTAACAGGTAAAATTACCCCTAATGGAAATGCGCTAGACGAAGTGAATCTTTCAGCAAAAATTTCAGGTAATACGTTTGAAGGTAAGTTAAATGGTACTTCTACAGAAGGCGGATTTTACGGAAAAAATGCTGATGAGTTAACCGGTACTTATATTAATGAACAAAAACGCTATCTTGGTGCATTTGGTGCAGAAAGAAAGTAATTTTTAGATAACTAAATAAAGCAAGCCATGTGCTTGCTTTATTTATTTTGAGTATACGGTTAAAACGATATGATGAAATTACCCTTATTCTTTAGTGTGATTGGTGCATTGGTGTCAATTTCGGCGGCTGCAGAAGTTGCTACACCGAAGAGCGCCTCACCCGAAGAACGATTAAAGCTTGCTACCCCTCGATTGCCTCAACATGAAACAGTGGAAGAATCTACTTCAAAAGAAAATACGCTTTCTATTACGAAAGAAGAACTTGTTAAACGACCTGATTTAATTATCCGCGGATTGATCCCTGCGTTGTTGCAAAATAATGTGGACGCGGTGGCATTGCTGTTTCCGTTATATCGGCAGCAACAACCGGCGCAACAAGATCCGTTTTTGCTGGCTTGGGGGGAAGCTATGATGGCAACGCATCAAGGGGATTATGCATCGGCGGTGCAACAATACCGTGAATTATTTGCGAAACGTCCTGAAATTTTGCAGTTGCGTTATCAATTAGCCCATGCGTTGTTTTTGAATAACGATAATGAAGCGGCGAAAGATCAGTTCCAAAAACTCCGTGCGGAGGTGAATGATACTTCATCACAGCAGATGATCGACCAGTATTTGATTGCGATTAACCAACGAGATCAGTGGAAAATTAACGGTGGTATCAGTTTTTTAAACGAATCTAATATTAATAATGCGCCCAAAGCGGGCACCCGTATTGGGGCGTGGAAAGCTTGGGAGAGAGAACAGGCGCATGGGTTGTCTTATTATGTTGGTGCCGAAAAAAAATGGTCGTTGCCTCATCAGTTTTTTGCAAAACTGGTGTTAGATGGGCAAGGCAAATATTATTGGGATAACAAAAAATATAACGAGTTTAATGCTCGAATTGGTGCCGGTTTAGGTTATCAAACGGCAAATACCGAACTCTCTTTCCTGCCTTTCACTGAGCGGCGTTGGTATTCCGGCGGTTCTTCCGGTAGTGATGCCATGAAACAATATTCTAAAAATTCCGGTGTGCGTGTTGATGTGACTCATTGGCTCAATAAATCATGGCAAATTTCGACCGCACTTGAATATGGTGAGCAGCGTTATGCCACGCGTAAACATTTAAATGGCAATAATTATTTGTGGTCGAATACGCTCTTATTTTTGCCTTATAGCGGACAATATTGGTACATCGGTGCGGATTATAATCGCGAAAATACGCGTGATCTCGATAACGCCTATCAACGTAAAAATGTGCGTTTAGGCTGGGTGCAAGAATGGCCGTTTGGCATTTCCAGTCGTCTTTCTGTCGCCTATGCAAGACGGGTTTATAAAGGGGAAGATTTACTTGGTATTCGTCAAAAAAACAAGGAATATCAAACCAATGTCACTTTATGGCATCGTAACGTGTATTTTGGGGGCATTACGCCAAAAATTACCTGGTCGTACCAAAAAAATGACAGCAATCATCCGTTTTATCGCTATGATAAAAATCGGATTTATCTAGAGATGAGTAAAACGTTTTAAGGCGTTTTAATAAAACGGATGAATATATTGTAAAAAGTTTATTGGTGCTGAATTTGACTAAATTAGTTTAGCTATTTATTTACTATATTCATTCCATTCATTATATACCCTTTGAAATAAAATAGCCGAGAGTTGCTAATAAACCTAAAGATTAACTTGCACGGCGTAGCAAACGCGGATAAATGCTGGAAATTAGGGTAGTGCTGACGACGGCTAAAATGCCTAACCAAGAAAGTGGGCTGATGTTTTCACCGAGTAATAACACGGCCAGCATAATGGCAAATACCGGCTCTAAGGAAACTAAAATACCTGCGAGATTAGAGTCAACACTATTAATGCCTTTATTCCATAGATAATAAGCGAGCCAGCTACAACCGATTCCGATATACAGCAGACCGGCGAGCCCCAGCCAGTTCCAATGAATTTCCCAGCTTTGAGTGAGCCATAGGGTGAACGGAAGACAAGTAATGGTGCCGAGCACGATGCTGCTGGTGGTGTAAACTTGCGCGGTCAGTTGCACAATAATTCTTTGTGTCCAGCGCAGACAAGCTGCAAATACAATGCCGGCGAGTAACACTAAACTGCAACCGAAAAGGCTGATATTGCCGGTTTCTTCTCCCCCATAAATTAATAATACAACACCTAAAAATGCAACGAGTCCGAAGATCCAATGATGTGTTTTGGCTTTGTCGCCGAAGAAAAAGTGCCCGATAAGTACCACGAGGAAAGGTTCTAAACCGAGCATTGTAGAGGCGCTAGACGCGGATGTATGGCTTAATCCGATGAATTGTAAAAGGAAAATAGCCGGATAATTGAGAAACCCAAGCCACCACACTTGTGGGCGAACTGTTTTGGGAACACGCTTCCAAACTCGTACAAACATCGGGAAAACAATAAAGCTGGCGATGATCAGACGCATTTGTACCATTAACACCGGATCTAGCATAGAATAGGTGTATTTGCCGGCAACAAAAGAGCTGCTCCATAAAAACAGCGCAATGAGAATGTAGCGCATAAGAAATCCTTGAGGAAGTAGATTAGAGATTATTGTAGTGCGCTTTTAGCGTAGCGTAAATGTGAAAGGCGTTTTATTTATGGTTTAAAAGTGCAGTCATAAAAAGGAATGTTTTTTTGAAGATCGGGTTGCCCCGATCCAACTTAATATTTGACGATATGACCGTAGCCTTCGAGGATGTTTTTGATGTGTTCTAGGGATTCTTTCGTTGGCGGGTTTACCTCTTCCAATTCATATTTTTCCCCCATGGCTGCCCATTTATGTGCGCCAAGACGGTGATAAGGAAGAAGTTCTACTTTTTCAATATTCGTCATGCCTTCGATAAATTGGCCGAGCTGATGGATGTCATGGTCAGAGTCCGTGTAACCCGGTACGACAACATAACGAATCCAAACCGGTTGGTTACGTTTTTGTAAATATTTGGCAAATTCGAGCGTGCGTTTATTGGAAACGCCAATAAGGTTTTGATGTACTTGATCGTTGAGCTCTTTTAAATCAAGTAAAACGAGATCTGTCGCATCAATGAGTTCATCAATCACATGATCGTAATGACGTACAAAACCGTTAGTGTCTAAGCAGGTGCTGATGCCTTCTTTTTTACAGGCTTGGAACCAATCACGAACAAATTCTGCCTGTAAAATGGCTTCACCACCGGAAGCAGTCACCCCACCGCCTGACGCATTCATAAAATGACGATAACTGACCACTTCTTTCATCAGTTCTTCCACCGTAACTTCTTTACCACCATGCAAATCCCAAGTATCGCGGTTATGACAATACTTACAGCGCATTAAGCAGCCTTGCAAAAAAAGAATAAAACGAATGCCCGGGCCGTCAACGGTGCCACAGGATTCATAAGAGTGGATTCTTCCTACAACTGACATGTATTCCTCAATAATTCGTCACGTTATTCGTTAAAAGTGCGGTCGTTTTTATACGTGTTTTTTGAATGACCTAGCAATATTTATAAAATGGGATGTCCCCAAAAAAATCAGACCGCTTACCTTACGGCAAGCGGCTGAAATATTAACACAGTTTTATCACCAAATTACATTGATTGTGTAAATGTACGGGTGATAACGTCTTGTTGTTGCTCTTTGGTTAACGAGTTGAAACGTACGGCATAACCGGAAACACGAATGGTTAATTGCGGATATTTCTCCGGATTTTCCATTGCGTCTAATAACATTTCACGGTTCATCACGTTAACGTTCAAGTGTTGACCGCCTTCCACTTCCGCTTCGTGGTGGAAGTAACCATCCATTAAGCCGGCAAGATTGCGTTTTTGTGCTTCGTATTCTTTACCTAAAGCATTTGGCACGATAGAGAAGGTATAAGAAATACCGTCTTTCGCGTAAGCAAACGGTAATTTAGCCACAGAAGTTAAAGACGCTACCGCACCTTTTTGGTCACGACCGTGCATTGGGTTTGCACCCGGTCCGAATGGTGCGCCAGAGCGACGACCGTCCGGGGTATTACCTGTTTTCTTACCATATACCACGTTAGAAGTGATAGTAAGTACAGACTGTGTCGGAGTTGCATTGCGATAAGTTTTGTGTGTTTGAATTTTCTTCATGAAACGTTCAACTAAGTCGCATGCGATATCATCTACACGAGCATCGTTGTTACCGAATTGCGGATATTCGCCTTCGATTTCAAAGTCTGTTGCCACGTTAGACGCTACAACATTACCGTTTTTATCTTTAATGTCGCCACGAATTGGTTTTACTTTCGCGTATTTGATTGCAGCTAAAGAGTCGGCCGCAACGGAAAGTCCGGCAATACCACAAGCCATAGTGCGGTAAACATCACGATCATGGAATGCCATTAATGCGGCTTCATAAGCATATTTGTCATGCATGAAGTGGATGATGTTCAAGGCGGTCACATATTGTGTTGCCAACCAATCCATGAAACTGTCCATGCGGGTCATTACGGTGTCGAAATCAAGCACTTCATCTTTGATTGGCTCGGTTTTCGGACCGACTTGCATACCGTTTTTCTCATCGATACCGCCGTTGATTGCGTATAGCAAAGTTTTTGCCAAGTTCGCACGGGCACCGAAGAATTGCATTTGTTTACCCACCACCATTGGGGATACACAACAAGCAATCGCATAGTCATCACTGTTGAAATCCGGACGCATTAAGTCATCGTTTTCATACTGTACTGAGGAAGTATCAATAGACACTTTGGCACAGTAACGTTTGAATGCTTCAGGTAATTTTTCAGACCAAAGGATAGTTAAGTTTGGTTCCGGAGATGGGCCCATAGTGTAAAGGGTATGTAAAATACGGAAGCTGTTTTTGGTCACTAATGTACGACCGTCTAAGCCCATACCGCCTAGGGTTTCAGTTGCCCACATTGGGTCACCGGAGAATAATTGATCGTATTCAGGAGTACGTAAGAAACGTACCATACGAAGTTTCATGACTAAGTGGTCGATTAATTCTTGTGCTTCTTGTTCGGTAATTTTGCCGTTTTTCAAATCACGTTCGATATAAATATCTAAGAAGGAAGAAATACGACCGAAAGACATTGCCGCACCGTTTTGTGATTTCACCGCTGCTAAGTAAGCAAAGTAAGTCCATTGAACAGCTTCTTGTGCGTTAGTTGCCGGGTTAGAAATATCGAAACCATAAGAGGCGGCCATTTCTTTCATTTTGCCTAATGCACGATGTTGTTCAGCAATTTCTTCACGCAACTGAATAGTCGCTTGAATGTCTTCACCTCGTTCTAATCTTGCTTGGAGTGAGTCGAATTGTTTTTTCTTGTCAGCCATTAAATAGTCGATACCGTAAACGGCTAAACGACGATAGTCACCGATAATACGTCCACGACCGTAAGCATCCGGTAAACCGGTTAACACGCCGGATTTACGGCAACGAAGGATATCCGGTGTATATACATCGAACACACCTTGGTTATGGGTTTTACGATATTCAGTGAAAATATGTTCTACTTCAGGATCTAATTGACGGCCATAAACTTCACAAGAGCCTTTAACCATTTTGATACCGCCGTATGGCATAATGGCACGTTTTAATGGAGCATCAGTTTGAAGACCAACGATTTTTTCTAATTCTTTGTTGATATAGCCGGGTTTGTGAGAAGTGATGGTTGATGGGTTGTCTGTGTCAAAATCTAACGGTTCGTGCGTTTTGTTTTCGATTTTGATGCCTTCCATGACTTTATCCCACAACGCAGTTGTTGCAGGGGTTGCATCAGCTAAGAAAGATTCGTCACCTTCATACGGTGTATAGTTTTTTTGGATAAAGTCACGCACGTTGACTTCATTTTGCCAATCACCACCGACAAAACCTTCCCAAGCCTTTTGTTGAGCTTCTGTTAATTGAGTCATAACATTCCTCTTTTAGATTATTGATAAAAATAAACCTGTTTAGGAAGGAAAAGAACGACTTAGGTTTCCTTCCTCTTTGTGAACCGATTAATGAGGTCGGTTGATTGACCATAAGGCCAATCCAATACAACAACCACCGCCAACAATGTTCCCCAATGTCACCGGAATCAAATTTTTCACGATAAAATGATAAAGATTTAAATCTGTGAACTGCTGAGAATCCATATTAATGGCTTGCCAAAATTCCGGGGCGCTAAAGTGTGCGGTCATAATCCCCATTGGGATCATAAACATATTCGCCACACTGTGCTCGAATCCTGACGCAACAAACAAAGCAATAGGTAAAATCATAATGAATGCTTTATCTGTCAATGTTTTTCCTGCGTAGCTCATCCAAATGGCAATACACACCATCACATTACACAAGATCCCCAAACAAAAAGCTTCAAACCATGTGTGGTGAATTTTATGTTGAGCGGTCGTTAAAATAGTGAGTCCCCACTGCCCATTGGCTGCCATTGTTTGACCTGCAAACCAAATAAGAAAGACAATAAAAAGTGCGCCAACGAAATTGCCGAAATAAACCACTATCCAATTTCGCAGCATTTGAAAACTACTAATTCGTCCGCTTACACGGGCGACAGTTGTCATGGTTGATGAGGTGAATAATTCAGAGCCGCAAACCACGACCATAATCACGCCAAGAGAGAATACAATCCCGCCAACCAACTTGGTTAATCCCCACGAAGCACCGACATTCCCTGTTTGTGTTGTGGTGTAGAAAACAAATGCTAAAGCAATAAATGCGCCTGCCGGAATAGCAGAGAAAAAGGATAAAATCTGTTTCTTAGTAGCCTTATAAACGCCGACATCTTCGCCAATTTGGCTCATTCCCGCCGGAGAGACCATATACGTTGTTTTGGACGTTTCGGTATTCATTTCAGAATTCCCTTTCATTATTTGACCCCTAAATACCGCCGTTCACAACGTTGTATTACAAGGAAAGACCTAAAAACTTAAAAAAATTTGAAAATTTATAAATTTTGTTAATTATATTTTCTTTCCCCCGTAAAGTAAAAATATTTCTCCTTTTTAATGCAAGAATATTGTTCTTTGTCAATAATTAGATCGGTGTAATAAAAAGCCTTTCTCGACAACATCAAAGATGGCCTGATAAATTGCTATTTTAATGGTTTTCTGTTAAAAAGTGCGGTCACAAAACGCAATATTTTTTAAGGAGAAAATCATGGCAGCAGAAACTATTTTCAGCAAAATTATCAGCAAAGAAATTCCTGCGAATATCGTGTATCAAGATGAACTTGTCACCGCATTTCGCGATATTGCACCGCAAGCCAAAACCCATATTTTAATCATTCCAAACAAGCTCATTCCAACCGTAAACGATGTGACCGAACAAGATGAAGTGACCTTAGGTCGTCTGTTCACGGTTGCGGCTAAACTTGCTGCACAAGAAGGCATTGCGCAAGACGGTTATCGTTTAATTGTCAACTGCAACAAACACGGCGGACAAGAAGTGTTCCATTTACATATGCATCTCGTTGGCGGTGAGCCTTTAGGTAAAATGTTGGATAAATAATGAAAAAGTCTATTTCCCTTTTTTTTGTGACCGCACTTTTAGCGGGATGTAGCGCAAAGGTGCCAACCTTATTAAATACGCAAAGCCCGATTTTAAATATTGAAGCCCCAGCAGCAGAAAGGCTGGAAGCGGGCGTGGAGAGCGACAGTGCGTGGGTCAAAAATAAAACCCAACAGCCGGTCAACTTGGCTTACAGCCTGTTTTGGTATGACAAAAATGGGGTGAGTGTGACTGCTGAGGAAAATGTCGTTTGGCATAGATTGGCGTTGCAACCGCAGCAAAAGCAGACATTAACATTGGCTCGACCAACCGCCGATAGCACCAATTACCGCTTATATCTCCGCTTAAAATAACATGTCTACATTACTTATTGACTTAGCTGGTTACGAGCTGAAACAAGAAGAAATCGAATTGCTAGAGCACCCGCTGGTGGCCGGATTGATTCTTTTTACCCGTAATTTTCACGACCGTGCGCAATTACAAGCGTTAATTCAATCTGTGCGACAAAAGGTGAAAAAGCCCTTGTTGATTACAGTGGATCAAGAAGGTGGAAGAGTACAGCGTTTTCGTGACGGCTTCACCCAACTTCCTGCAATGCAGGCGTTTTCCGCACTGATTGAAGATCCTATTGAACAACGGAAGATGGCATTTGAAGCCGGCTGGCAAATGGCGGCAGAAATGACCGCACTTGATATCGATTTGAGCTTTGCGCCAGTGTTGGATCTTGGACATCAATGTAAAGCCATCGGCGATCGCAGTTTTGGTTGCGAGATAAAAAGTGCGGTGGATTTGGCCGGTAATTTTATTCGCGGCATGCACCAAGCCGGCATGGCTGCAACGGGAAAACACTTTCCGGGACATGGTCATGTGATTGCTGATTCTCATTTAGAGACACCTTATGACGATCGCAGTCAGGAAACTATTTTCAGCCACGATATTCAGCCGTTCCAACAACTTATCGAACAAAATCTGCTGCAAGCCATCATGCCGGCACATGTGATTTATTCGCAATGTGACAGCCAACCGGCGAGTGGCTCTAGATATTGGTTACAAGACATTTTGCGTTCCCAACTGAATTTCAACGGTGCCATTTTCTCTGATGATCTCGGCATGAAAGGGGCGGGATTCATGGGCGATTTTGTGGCGCGTAGCGAACAGGCGCTTAATGCAGGTTGCGATTTGTTGCTGCTTTGTAATGAGCGGGACGGTGTGATCCAAGTTTTAGACAATTTAAAACTCTCGGAAAAACAACCGCACTTTTTGTTGCGCCAACAGCGCCTACAAAGTCTATTTAAACGCAAAAACCTGACGTGGTCGGAACTGGAACGCGCGCCTCGTTGGTTGGAAAACCGTCAAAAACTGACCGCACTTCAACAAAAATGGCTGGCAACGAAAAACTAATATGATTCAGTGCGAACATTATCAACGAGGCGATTGTCGTTCTTGTCAATGGTTGGAACTGCCGTATTCTGTTCAACTAGAACAGAAAACTGTTCACTTGCAACAGCAGCTGCACGGTTTAGATACGTCTCATTTGATTTGGTTTGCCCCTTTTCAATCTTCCCAAGAAGGGTTTCGCAACAAAGCTAAAATGGTCGTCAGTGGTGCAGTCGAACGCTCCATTTTGGGGATTCTACCGGATCCGCGAGATCCACAAAGTGCGGTGGATTTATGCGATTGCCCACTTTACCCACAATGTTTTCAAGCTATCTTTCCTCTTCTTAAAGATTTCATCGCACGCGCAGGCCTTGTGCCGTATAACGTGGCAAAGCAAAAAGGCGAATTGAAACATCTTTTATTGACAGAAAGCCAACACAGCCACCAACTTATGTTGCGCTTTGTGTTACGTTCGGAAGCCAAATTGCCGTTGATTCAACGGGAATTGGCGGGATTGCGTCAAAAATTGCCGCAACTTGCTGTTATTAGCGTGAATATCCAGCCGCAAAATGCCGCGATTCTCGAGGGTGAAAAAGAGATTTTCCTGACGGAACAACACACTTTACCCGAAAGGTTTAATCAGATTCCGCTTTTTATTCGTCCGCAGGGATTCTTTCAAACCAACCCACAGGTTGCTGAAGGGTTATACGGCACGGCACAACAATGGATAAAAGATCTGCCAGTTTGTCAACTTTGGGATTTGTTCTGTGGTGTGGGCGGTTTCGGGCTACATTGCTTGAAAGCGTTGCAAATGCAGAACCCGGAACAACCAATTCACCTCACCGGTATTGAAATCTCCTCTTCAGCCATTGCCGCCGCGAAACTATCGGCACAGCAACTCGGATTGGAGAAGCAAGTTCATTTTCAATCCTTGGATGCGGCAAATTTTGCCTTGGCTCAAGCAGACAAACCTGATTTGGTTATCGTCAACCCACCTCGTAGAGGCATTAGTCAATCGCTTGCTGAATTTCTCAATAAAATGCAACCGCACTTTATTTTGTATTCCAGCTGTAATGCTGAAACCATGGGCAAAGATTTGCGATCTTTGACCCATTATCAAATGGAAAAAATCCAACTGTTCGATATGTTCCCACATACGTCGCATTATGAGGTGTTGGTGTTGTTGAGATTGACCCCTTAACGTAATGTTTTGTTGATTTAACTATTAGTATTACTGAAAAATAAACCGTTTTTAGGCTCACAAGTGAAGCTTGCAGGTACTTTTAGCTATATTTTTGCTCTATAGGCCATACTGTCCTTTTGTATAAAAAAGATATTTCATAAATAGTCATTTGGTTATCTTTTCTCTTTTATATAAGAATAATAATTGTTATTATTTAATAAAAACAATTCTTATTTAGGAGCCAAAAATGCATCAATCTCGTCTTTCACCCCCATCTTATTTTCACCTTAGCCTACTTTCTATTTCTTTATTTTGTACTTGCCAAACCGCATATACGGAGGACAGTTTAGAGCAGATTAATGTTATTGAAGAAACTGATACTAATACCACTGAGGGTAGCCGTGGCTATACAATTAAGTCGATGAAAACAGCTACTGGACTAAAAGTTTCCGGTAAGGATACGCCACAATCTGTTAGTGTGATTACCAAAAAGCAATTAGATGACAAAGCTATTCATACTCTTGAAGAAGCAATGAAGAATACCACAGGTGTTAATGTTGTACGTGATTCAGGGTTACAAACTCGTTTTCTTTCCCGTGGTTTTTATGTCGATCAAATTGGTGAAGATGGGATTACGACTAATGTCGGTGGGCGTTCAGGTTATACTGCCAAAATAGACGTTTCTCCTAGCACTGATTTAGCTATTTATGATCATATTGAAGTTGTGCGTGGTGCGACAGGATTAACCCAGTCAAACTCTGAGCCGGGTGGCACAATTAATTTGATTCGAAAACGGCCTACAGACAAATTCCAACACTTAGGAGAAATCACGATCGATCACCGAGGTAGTGCCCGTACGATGCTGGACGTCGCGGGTGGTATAAATCAAGATAACAGTATTCGTGCTCGTTTAGTTGGTGTAGGGGAAAAAGCAAAGTCTTTTAAAGATAATGTACATGGTAAGAAAGGTTTAATTTATGGTGTCGCTGACGTGGATTTAGGCAATGTTGGTGTGTTAACTTTAGGTGGTATGTATCAGAAAATTAATGAAGTGCCGGATTTTTCTGGCGTGATATTACCTTGTGAAAATCCCCAAGTCGCTCCTTTTGCCTCCCGTCCGGCATGTAATAATCCTGTGAAACTACCCCGAAATACCTATTTAGGACAGAGTTGGTCTCGTTTGAAGGGAGATAAATATAACTTATTTGCCAATACTAAATTTGTTTTTGATAACGATTGGGAGTTTAGTATTGAGGCGTCCTATACAAAAAATAATTCAGATGCAAAAGTTGGGCAATTTTTTATCAAAGATGAGCATGCTGCCGGTTTGTCTGGTTCTGATGCAAAAGGATTTCTAACCGAGAAAGGTGAAATTATTCCTTTTGAGCCGAAAGACCAAGCACTTAAAAAATTAAAAGAATATCGTGATCAAGCAACTAAAGAATACGAGCAACGTAAGGCAGATTATGCTCAAAATCAATTTAATCAAGGAGAGTTTAATCAATATAGAAACGATCGGCTTGCAGCTCGTAAGAAAGGGTTTGATCAATGCATGAATGATATAGGTCTTGATTTTTTATGTAATGATTGGGCTGATCCTGGTATTGATAAAGATAAACAAGAATATATTGATAAAAAATTACAAGAAGCAGGTATTACTAACGATGCAGAAAATCGTTTTTCAAACTATCTCTACAATAGAGCTTATAACAATAAGGGTACAACTAACCGGAAATTTACATTCGCACCAATTCGACATATTAAAAAAGATGAACAATACGGGATTAAATTGAACCTAACTGGGCACTATAATCTTTTTGAACGAGACCATGATTTTTATGTAGGTTATGCTTATAACCATGAAAATATTCAATCAGATTTTGTTGAAATTTTTCAGAAACGTTATCGTATTAGTACTATTGATGAGGTTGGTCAAGTGCATCAGCATTTAGCCGGTCGTTGTGTTCCTAATGAGCAAGGAAATTATTATTCTCCAACCGATAAAAATCTTCCTGAACCGGATTGGGACAAGCATGATGAAAAAGGTGACCACATGCTTTATACACCGGACTGCCAACATGCCTATAAAATTAAAGTCGATAAAGACGGTAATATTTTGTATGAATTAGATAAAAATGGGCAAAAAATTCCGGAACGTGATAGCAACGGTAACATTAAGTATAAAAATGGTGCTTACGGAAATCCAAATGAAATTGTTTATAAGATGTTAAAGGAGCCGGATGACCATGTTTTAGCTCGCTATAACTATGCTAAATATTTCAATAAAAATGAAACACATGCAGTTATTTTGAGCACTCGTTTTAATGCAACGGAACGCTTCCATTTATTAGGTGGTGTGCAGTTTACCCATTTTGAGACCTCACAACGCAAAGAAACGCCGGTTTATAATGGTGAGCCAGCGACGCGCTATCAATCGCAATCAAATATTGATAAGGATAATGAGCACTATACTGCCAAAATGAAGGGGCATCATTTTACACCGTATGTTGGTATTACTTATGATTTGACGAATGAGCAGAGCCTTTATGCAAGTTATACTAAGATTTTTAAACAACAAGACAACGTAGATATTACCAGTAAAACGGTTTTACCTCCGTTAATTGGCACAAACTATGAAATCGGTTGGAAAGGTTCCTTCTTTGATAATCAGTTAAATAGCTCTTTGGCTTTATTTTCTGTTGAGCAAAAAAATCGTACTGTTGTTGATTTTGGATATATACCGGGAAAAAATGGCGCTGTCGGGTCATTCCAGACCATCGCAAAACCAATCGGACGCGTTGTTAGCAAGGGGTTTGAATTAGAGTTGGCTGGGAATATAACAGAAAATTGGCAACTTTTTGCAGGCTACACTTACAATAAAAGTAAATATAAAAATGCGGAAGAGATTAATAATGAACGGGCAAAAGGCGCTAAAGATCCTTACAACTTTAGTAATTTTACACCTGTTCAGATGTTTCGACTTGCCACCAGTTATCGAATTCCAAGTAGCAAATGGACGATTGGGGCCGGTATCTCTGCACAGAGCCCGACGAGTAGCTTATATGGCATTAAACAAGCAGGTTATACTCTGTTTGATGCCAATATTCAGTACGAGTTTAATCACCACGCCAAACTCAGTTTGATTGGAACGAATTTAGCGGATAAAACTTACTTTGAAAATAACTATAATCGTACCCGCGGGATGAATAATTTCTACGGACGCCCGCGTACTGTCATGATGAAATTTGATTGGCAGTTCTAACGAAATAAACAAAAAGTGCGGTCAAAATCCATTGTGTTTTTTAACCGCACTTTTGTTTTGGCTAAAAATAATAGTATTTAGTCTAAACGTTTAAACATCTTTAACCAATCTGCCTTGAATTCACGGCGCATATTATTGATAGCATCGATAATATCGTGGTGAACCAGCTGTTCATTTTGAATCCCTACACAATAACCGCCTTTGCCTTGAAGCAATAAGTCGATAGCATAGACCCCCATGCGGGAACCGAGGATACGGTCAAATGCACATGGTGTACCACCACGTTGGATATGGCCTAAAATGGTAGCGCGGGTTTCATGATGAACGCGATCTTCGATTTCTTTCGCTAATTCGTTTACGTCGCAGATTAATTCGGTGATCGCAATAATTGCATGACGTTTGCCTTTGATGATGCTACGTTCAATTTGGCGAATCAGTTCTTCGCGGTTAAATTCCACTTCAGAGGCCACAATGTATTCGCATCCGCCGGCAATCCCTGCAGAAATAGTGAGATCGCTGCAGTGGCGGCCCATGATTTCTACGATTGAAATACGTTGGTGGGAACTGGAGGTGTCACGTAAACGGTCTATAGCTTCAACCGCAGTTTGTAATGCGGTTTGGTAGCCGATGGTATAGTCGGTGCCGGCAACGTCGTTATCGATTGTGCCAGGAATACCAACGCATGGGAAACCGTGTTCTTCGGTCAATAATTTCGCCCCCATGTAGGAACCATCCCCGCCGATAACGACGAGAGCATCAATGCCGTGAGAACGTAAAATGTCGGCACATTTTGCCCGCACTTCGGGATCTTTAAATTCCGGGAAGCGAGCGGAACCTAAACAGGTACCACCACGGTTGATGATGTCGGATACACTGTAGCGGGTTAATTGCTTAATGTTGTTGTGGTATAAGCCATAATAGCCGTCATAGATACCATAAACTTCCAACCCTTCAGACAACCCTGCGCGAACCACTGCGCGAATTGCCGCGTTCATGCCCGGTGCGTCACCACCACTTGTTAGTACTGCAATTTTTTTAATCATAAGTTATCCCTTACATAAAGTTTTAATTTAAAAATCGGTTGTTTAGGTTAATAAACGTGCTCGAATTATAGCATTTTTTTTATGTGCTGCATTTCTTGTTGTACAACAAATGTGGGTTCCGGATGGATCACAATATCGCTGTGCGGGAACGTTGTTTTTAACCGTGTTTCCAAATGTTCGGTGATGTCATGTGCTTCGATAAAAGATAGTTCATCCGCCAATTCAAGGTGAAATTGAATAAAACGAATCGCCCCGGAACGACGGGTGCGTAACGCATGAAACCCGAGGATGCGTGGATCCTGGGCGATTTCTTGGTTAAGTACCGCGTTAATTTGTTCAATTTCCTCTGGTGGTAACATTTGATCAAGCAATAACTGCGTTGAACTAAACAGCATTTTGGCCGCATTTAATAAAATATAAAGGGAGATTAAAATCGCAAAAACCGCATCTGCCCATAACATACCGTGCACACTCAAGCCTAAGGAAATCAAAATGGCAAAGTTCATGAGCAAATCTGTTTGATAATGCAACCGATCCGCTTTAATTGCCGGACTATCCGTTTCTTCAATTACGCGTCCTTGATACCACACTAATAATAGTGTCGCAAAAATGGAAAATACGGTGACCAACATACCCAGTATTGTATTATTCAAGGCTTGCGGGGAATTAAAACGGTGTATGCCTTGCAGTAACAGAAAAATCGCCGAACCGGAAATAAAGGCACTTTGCACCAAAGAAGCAAGGGATTCCGCCTTACCGTGCCCAAAAGAGTGGTTGTGATCGGCGGGCATTAAAGCGAAACGCAAAATCAGCATGCTCATGAACGAAGCCAATAAATCCAACATGGAATCGGTGATTGAGGCGAGCATACTCACCGAGCCTGTTTGCCACCAAGCTATGCCTTTTACGATAATCAACACTAAGGCGGTGATAATAGAAAAATGCGCCGCCTTTTTGACTTGAGCGGAATATTCAGAAGCCGGCATTACGCTTTACATCCCAACAGCCAATCCGCTTTGCTCAGTTGTTTCATTTCTTTCTCAACCAAATATTTTTTCAGATGGTTGACCACGCGTTTGCTGTTCATGTTGCCGAGTTTGTAATTTTTCGGAATTTTCAAGGAATACTGATATTGCACAAAGCCACAAAACGGCAATTCTTTACCCTTTGCCATGTCGATTTGCCAATCTTTGTTTTGTTCGGACGGCTCATAAATGACATAGGCGTACAACGTTTCGTCTTGTTTATAAAGCTGAAAATTTTTCACGCCGGTGTTGGTATAAACCCGTTTACGCAAATCAATGCGTTCCTGTAAGGTGCGGTTTTGAAAGTTTCGATCGAGCAAAATCTCCACCGCACTTTGCCATTCTTTCGGTGTTTCGCCTGGCAATAGATAAACATAACGAGCGACACTGCCCAAATCCTGTTGGGTAGCCAGTTGATAGGTTTTATCGTTGTGTTGAATGCTTTGCGGCACGTCTAATTGTGAGTTGGAAACGCACGCTGTTAGGAAAAGTGCGGTCAAAATAACAAGTGTTTTTTTCATCATGTTTATTCCGCCAAATCCCGTTTAAAGACAAATTCCGTTTTGGTGGATGAGGCGCTGTCAAACCAGTAGCCGCCAAAGTCAAATTCTTTGAGTTGTTCTACCTCGCTAATGCGATGTTGAATGAGGTAACGACACATTAAGCCGCGTGCCTTTTTAGCATAGAAGCTAATCACTTTGTACTTCCCATTTTTGTTATCTAAAAAGACCGGTTTAATGATGTTAGCTTTGAGCTTGTGTTCTTGCACCGATTTGTAGTATTCGTCGGAGGCCAAGTTAATGAGTGTACCGTTTTGCTGATCGATCGCTTGTTGCAATACCGGCGTAATGACATTGTGCCAGAACGCATATAAATCCTTGCCTTTCGGGTTAGCGAGTTTTGTCCCCATTTCCAAACGGTATGGCTGGATTAAATCGAGTGGCGTTAATAAGCCATATAAGCCGGATAAAATACGCAAGTGTTGCTGGGCAAATAACACATCTTCTTCGTTGAGAGATTCAATGTCTAATCCCGTGTAAACATCGCCTTTGAACGCATAAACCGCTGCTTTGGCATTGTGTTCGTTATGGTTTTGTTGCCATTCGGCAAAACGGGCGGCATTGAGTCCGGCGAGTTTATCGCTGATTGACATTAATGAACCAATCTCTGCCGGTGTCAGTTCACGGCAAATATCGATCAGTTGCTGGCTTTGCTCTAAAAAGTGCGGTTGAAAATGCGGGAGTTTTTTGGGCACTGCATTCTCAAAATCTAATGTTTTTGCGGGAGAAATAATCGCTAACATAAAAATTCCTGTAATGGTTCTGATAACAACTCTAAAGCGCGCTTAATTGCCAATTAATCGGGGCAATACCATGTTGTTGTAAATAGGCGTTGGCTTTTGAAAAATGGTGGCAACCGAAAAATCCGCGATGAGCAGACAGCGGTGATGGATGCACGCTGGTTAAAACACAATGTTTTTGGCGATCAATAAATTGCCCTTTTTTCTGTGCCGGGCTACCCCATAATAGAAAGACCAGATTTTCGCGATGTTGATTTAAGGCTTCAATGACTTTATCCGTAAAGATTTCCCAACCCCAATTCGCGTGGGAATGGGCCAAACCTTGTTCTACGGTTAATACCGAGTTAAGCAACAACACGCCTTGTTGCGCCCATTCCACTAAATAGCCATGATTTGGCATCTGAAAGCCTTCGATGTCATTGGACAATTCTTTATACATATTTAACAAGGACGGTGGTGGTTTGACACCGGGTTTAACGGAAAAGGATAAGCCGTGCGCTTGATTTGGCCCGTGGTAAGGATCTTGCCCTAAGATCACCACTTTGACCTGTTCGAATTCTGTTAATTTAAAGGCATTGAACACGTCCGGTGCCGGCGGGTAAATAATTTTCCCCAGTTCCCGTTCTGCATGTACACGTTGCAACACTTGTTGAAAATAAGGCTGTTGTTTTTCCTGCCCAATGACATCTGTCCAGGTTTTCATCATGGGGTTCCCATCTAATTTTGCGTAGCGGGAATTATAATGAAGCCATCGTGAAATTCATAGCAATAAGCGTGATTTGTTTGTTATCAAGATGTAATTATATAGGGCTTGTTTTGTTAAATTACGTATACCTAGAATGGATTATCTTTGATATGTGTCAAATATTGAAAATGAATTAAAAAAAGACTTCGGTTCTATATCAAATTAAAGTCAAATTAATTTGAAAACTTCAAAATTTTTGATAAAATCCGCGCAGTTCAATTAATATACAGAAAAGCCAAATTTAGGAGGCATTTTATGATTAAAGGTATCCAAATTACCCAAGCGGCTAATGACAATCTTTTAAACTCTTTCTGGTTGTTAGATAGCGAAAAAGGTGAAGCACGTTGTTTATGTGCAAAAGGTGATTACGCAGAAGATCAAATCGTAGCAGTAAGTGAATTAGGTCAAATCGAATACCGTGAATTACCGGTAAATGTTGCACCAACTGTTAAAGTAGAAGGCGGTCAACACTTAAACGTGAACGTATTACGTCGTGAAACATTAGAAGACGCCGTATTACATCCGGAAAAATATCCACAATTAACCATTCGTGTTTCCGGTTACGCTGTGCGTTTCAACTCTTTAACACCTGAACAACAACGCGACGTTATTACTCGTACTTTCACTGAAAGCTTGTAATTTCAAGTGGAATAAAAAGAACCCCCGATGAATTCGGGGGTTTTGTTTTTTTTTAAACGTGGTAAAAACAGACCGCACTTTTCCTTTTCTTTTCTAGCGATTTCCGCGCTTTTCGGGTACAATCCGCCAGTTAAATTTTATGACTTTTGAATGAGAAAAATTACCAATTTATGAAGAATATTCGCAACTTTTCTATTATTGCCCATATTGACCATGGTAAATCTACCTTATCGGATCGTTTAATCCAAACTTGTGGCGGTTTGTCTGATCGTGAAATGGCGGAGCAAGTATTGGATTCTATGGATCTCGAGCGTGAGCGCGGGATTACCATTAAAGCGCAAAGCGTGACGCTGAACTATAAAGCCAAAGATGGCGAAACCTATCAACTGAATTTTATCGACACACCGGGACACGTTGACTTTTCTTATGAAGTATCCCGTTCTCTTGCCGCCTGTGAAGGCGCATTATTGGTGGTGGATGCCGGACAAGGTGTAGAAGCACAAACCTTGGCAAACTGCTATACAGCCATTGAAATGAACTTGGAAGTGGTGCCGATTTTAAACAAAATCGACTTGCCTGCGGCAGAACCTGAACGTGTTGCAGAGGAAATTGAAGATATCGTAGGCATTGACGCAATTGACGCAGTGCGTTGTTCTGCAAAAACCGGTGTGGGCATTGAAGATGTATTAGAAGAAATTGTGGCGAAAATTCCGGCACCGGAAGGTGACCCGAATGCGCCATTACAGGCGTTAATTATTGACTCCTGGTTCGATAATTATTTAGGCGTGGTGTCTTTGGTTCGTATTAAAAACGGGACGTTACGCAAAGGCGATAAAATCAAAGTAATGTCCACAGGACAGGCTTACAACGTTGATCGTTTAGGGATTTTTACGCCAAAACAAGTGGATACCACCGTCTTAAATTGTGGAGAAGTAGGTTGGGTGGTCTGTGCCATTAAAGATATTTTAGGCGCCCCGGTGGGGGATACCTTAACTCACCATAACACGCCTGCAAGTTCCGTATTACCAGGCTTTAAGAAAGTTAAGCCGCAGGTTTACGCGGGCTTATTCCCGATTAGCTCCGATGACTATGAAGCCTTCCGCGATGCGCTTGGTAAGTTAAGTTTAAATGACGCCTCCTTGTTCTATGAGCCGGAAAATTCCACCGCACTTGGCTTCGGTTTCCGTTGTGGTTTCCTTGGTCTGTTGCATATGGAAATTATTCAGGAACGTTTGGAGCGGGAATATGACTTAGATTTAATCACGACTGCACCAACTGTAGTCTATGAAGTGGAATTGACTAATGGCGAGGTGGTTTATGTTGATAGCCCATCCAAACTTCCTCCGCTGAACAATATCGCAGAAATTCGCGAGCCGATTGCAGAATGTAACATGTTGTTGCCACAAGCCTATTTGGGTAACGTGATTACATTGTGTGTGGAAAAACGTGGGGTGCAAACGCACATGGTGTACCACGGTAATCAAGTGGCGTTGACTTACGAAATTCCGATGGGCGAAGTGGTGTTGGATTTCTTTGACCGTCTCAAATCCACTTCTCGTGGTTATGCTTCTTTAGATTACGGTTTCAAACGCTTCCAGGCAGCGGATATGGTTCGCGTGGATATTATGATTAACGGCGAGCGTGTGGATGCTCTTGCGTTAATCGTACACAAAGACAACGCACCATATCGTGGTCGTGAGTTGGTGGAAAAAATGCGTGAATTAATTCCGCGCCAACAATTTGACATTGCGATTCAAGCTGCGATTGGTAACCACATTATTGCCCGTTCCACCGTGAAACAATTGCGTAAAAACGTGTTGGCGAAATGCTATGGTGGTGACGTCAGCCGTAAGAAGAAATTATTGCAAAAACAAAAAGAAGGTAAGAAACGGATGAAACAGCTCGGTAACGTGGAAGTGCCGCAGGAAGCGTTCTTAGCCATCTTACATGTAGGAAAAGATAAATGAGGAAGTAGCAATGTTGAACTTATTTACGATTATTTTAATCGCGATTGGATACGGTTTATGGAAAGTGTTGGATCATTTTCAGTTGCCTAATACGTTTTCTATTTTACTGATTATTTTCACCGCACTTTCAGGTGCCGTTTGGTGTTATTTACGTTTTGGAGTGTTGCCGAAGCGCGCCAGACAAATCTCTCGCTTAGAGCAACGCAGTGGCAAAAGCCTCAGTGATGAAGAAAAAAACAAGATTGAACCGATTTCCGAAAGTTCCGAATTTGTTGCTTCTCTGTTTCCTGTGTTGGCTTTTGTGTTAATTGTGCGTTCGTTTATTTTTGAGCCGTTTCAAATTCCGTCTTCTTCCATGGAGCCAACGTTACGCATTGGCGACTTCATCGTGGTGAACAAATTTGATTACGGTATTAAAGATCCGATTTTCCAAAATACCCTTGTGAAAATGGGCGAGCCGCAACGTGGTGATGTGATTGTGTTCAAAGCACCGGAATCACCAAGCACAGACTATATAAAACGTATTGTCGGTAAACCGGGCGATCGCGTGATTTATAATGAAGCCAATCGTCATTTAACCCTGGTTTACGCTAAAGACGGTAAAGAGTGTTTGGCAGATTGCGATATCAAAGAATTCAGCTATACCCAACCTGAACCTAATGAGAATTTCCGTTTCATTTTAGGGCGAGATCACAGTGGCAAAGTACAATATGGCCCGGCGCCGTTAGAAACCGTTGAAACGGGCGATGTGGCGCACGCCATTCACTGGTATCCACAGCCGATTAACGAAGGGTATCGTTATAAAGCCTTTAGTAAACAAGAAAATTATGTGACGGAATGGGTTGTGCCGGAAGACCACTATTTTGTTATGGGTGACAATCGTAACAACAGCGAAGACAGCCGTTTCTGGGGATTTGTGCCATCACAAAATATTGTGGGTAAAGCAACCTATATTTGGCTGAGTTTAAAGAAAGAACAGGATGAATGGCCAACCGGCGTTCGCACCGAGCGCTTGTTCCAGAAAATTCAATAATATGCGAGAAGATAACTTAGATCGTTTACAACGAAAGATTGACTATCATTTCCAAGATGTCGCCTTGCTTAAGCAAGCACTGACTCATCGTAGTGCTGGGCATAATCATAATGAACGCCTAGAGTTTCTAGGCGATGCCATTTTGAATTTAACCATTGCAGAAGCGTTGTTTCACCAGTTCCCCAAATGCAATGAGGGTGAGTTGAGCCGTATGCGTGCGACCTTGGTGCGTGAGCCGACCTTAGCCATTCTTGCCCGAGATTTCCAACTGGGTGATTATTTATCCCTTGGGCAAGGCGAATTAAAAAGTGGTGGGTTTCGCCGTGAATCTATTTTGGCGGATTGTGTTGAAGCGATTATCGGTGCCATTTCACTGGACAGCAGCTTAACTCATGCGACACAAATCGTAAATCGTTGGTATCAAACGCTCCTTGAAACGATTAAGCCGGGCGACAATCAAAAAGATGCCAAAACCCGTTTACAGGAATATTTACAGGGTAATCGCCAGCCGTTACCCACTTACAATGTGGTAAGTATTCAAGGGGAAGCCCATAACCAATTATTTATTGTGGAATGTTCCATTTCAGATAACGACCGCACTTTTATCGGTAAAGGTTCCAGCCGTCGTAAATCGGAACAAGCTGCGGCAGAACAAATCCTTCAAGAGTTAAACATCAAATGACAGAACAACTTGAAACATATTGTGGCTTTATTGCCATTGTAGGCCGTCCGAACGTAGGGAAATCCACCTTACTGAATAAAATTCTCGGACAAAAAATTTCTATCACGTCGCGCAAAGCGCAGACCACCCGCCATCGTATTGTGGGGATTAAAACTGAAGGTCCATATCAAGAAATTTACGTGGATACACCGGGGCTACACATTGAGGAAAAACGCGCTATTAACCGTTTAATGAACCGAGCTGCCAGCAGTGCGATTACTGATGTGGATTTAGTCATTTTTGTGGTGGATGGCACCCATTGGAACGATGACGATGAAATGGTGCTGAATAAACTGCGTAAAACGAAAGTGCCGGTTGTGCTTGCGATTAATAAAATCGATAACATTAAAAATAAAGACGATTTATTGCCGTTTATTACGGAAATCAGCAGTAAATTTACGTTTACCGATATCGTGCCGATTTCTGCTGAAAAAGGGAATAATTTAGAGGTGATTGAGAACATCGTGCGTAAGTCTTTACGCCCGGGGGGGCATCATTTCCCGGAAGATTATGTGACCGATCGTTCTCAACGTTTCATGGCATCGGAAATTATTCGTGAAAAATTAATGCGCTTTATGGGAGAAGAATTACCTTATTCCGTCACCGTAGAAATTGAGCAATTTAAGGTGAATGAGCGCGGAACTTATGAAATCAATGCCTTAATTTTGGTTGAGCGTGACGGACAGAAAAAAATCGTTATCGGTCACAAAGGCGAAAAATTGAAAAAAATCGGTACCGAAGCCCGTTTAGACATGGAGCGTTTATTTGATAATAAAGTCCATTTGGAACTTTGGGTGAAAGTGAAATCCGGCTGGGCGGATGATGAACGCGCCTTGCGAAGTTTGGGTTATATGGAAGAATAATGAAAAAAGGTGAGCAACGGGCTCACCTTTTTATCTTTAAAGTGCGGTAGAAAATTAAATTGTTTTTTGACCGCACTTTTATTTTAGATATTTCTTAATTTATTGGAATAGAGGACTAAGCATAACGCGATTACCATAATTAAAATGGCGCAGGCGAAGAGAAGGGTATCTACCGAACTTTCGTGATTTACGATGATTAAACGCAACATGGCAGTGATACCGGCGTAAATAAAATAACGCAGAGGGAAATGGTAACCGCTTTTGAAATATTGCACGATAAGACCGATAAAACCGAAATAGAGGAAAAACATGACCGCTTGTTCAGCAACGTTATAAGGCACAATGGTTGAGGTATTTAAGACCATCATTGCCAAAGAATACGTAATTTTGACGAGGGCGATAATAAGTACAAAGGCTAACGCAATTAACGCAGAGCTTAAAACGATTTTTAATATTCCGGTGACCACTTGGGGGAGTTTTTCTAGTTGTTGAGATTCTTCCATAGTTTACTTTCCTTCATTTTATAACGAGATTCAAAGGGTGCTTATTCTAAAACAAGAGAGGATAAGGGTAAATAGATTTGATTAGCGAGAAATATCGGATTTTTTAACCGCACTTTTATAAAAAGAAAGGCTGACATTTGTCAGCCTTTTTGTTTTCATTATTAATTATTTGATTACACCGCAGGCCATACGTGCACCGCCACCACCAAGTGGAGCAGGGTGGTCAGAGTGGTTGTCGCCACCCACGTGGATCATGATAGAATGACCACGAACGTCATCAAGGTGTTTGATACGTGGTGCAAGAACAGGGTTAGTCGCTGTGCCATCATGTAATACGGTTAATGCCGGTAAATCGCCTAAGTGCGCATCATCTTGCCATGGGAAACCATGCTGTTTGGCTTCTTTCGGATCCCAGTGACCGCCTGCAGCAAGCCCTGCAGTTAATTTACCGTCTTTTTCTTTCGGATCACAGCTTGGGTTTTGGTGAATATGGAAGCCATGTAAACCTGCTTCTAATCCGTTTAAGTTTGGTGTAAAGACCAAACCGTAGTTGGATTCGGTAATGGTGACAGTACCCACATCTTTATTACCGTTAACCGGGTCAAGTTGTTGTACTTTTACTTCAATAGAAGCACCGGCAGGCGCCATGTGATCGTGTTTGTGTTCATGGGCGTTCGCCATGCTTGCAGCACAGATTGCGCTGATGCTTACAGCTAAGAGAGTTTTAAATTTCATTTGTTTACTCCTTTTATGTTAGAAATCTCTTATATTCTAACTAAAATAAGGCATAAATCGAGCATTTTTAGAATGTTATTGACTATCAACGACATTTGAATTTTTTATCTTTTTTCTTTAATCGAAATGAGATTTATTTATAATAGGCATCATTGCTATTTTATTTAGGAGAAATCAGATGGCTAAAGAAGAAGTCGGTCATAATTTTTTGGCACGTTTAGGTAAAACCCGTTTGCGCCCGGGCGGTCGTAAAGCCACCGATTGGTTGATTGCAAGCGGTGATTTTAATAAAGATAAAAAAGTCCTCGAAGTGGCCTGTAATATGTGTACCACCGCCATTGGATTGGCGAAGCAATATGGCTGCCGGATTGAAGGTGTTGATTTAGATGAGAACGCATTAGAAAAAGCCAAAGCCAATATTGCAGCGAATAACTTGCAGGACAAAATTCATGTGCAACGCGCCAATGCGATGAAATTACCTTTTGAAGACAATACGTTTGATATTGTGATTAATGAGGCCATGCTCACCATGCTGCCTGTTGAGGCTAAAATGAAGGCGGTTGCTGAATATTTTCGCGTATTGAAACCGGGTGGCTTTTTGCTGACTCATGATGTGATGTTAGTGGGGGATGACCATAAAACCATTTTGGAAAATATGCGTAATGCCATCAATGTGACGGTCACGCCATTAACCAAAGACGGTTGGAAACAAGTGTTTTTAGACAGTGGTTTTCGTAATATCGAAACTTTTTCCGGTGAGATGACACTGTTGTCGCCAAGAGGCATGATTTATGACGAAGGCGTGTTAGGTACATTAAAAATCATAAAAAATGCTTTTAAAGCAGAAAATCGTGAGCAGTTTAAGAAAATGTTTAGCACTTTTAATGACCCTGAACGTAAATTGCATTTTATTGCAGTTTGTAGTCAGAAGTGATCTACTCTCTTGAGATTAGCCTCCCAAACTGGAGGCTAATTTCTTTTATAACAATTCAATTTTGCCTGACTCGATCTTAAAAGTGCGGTGCTTTTTCGGTTGCATTTCGTTGAGCTGGTTTTGTGTAATGGCGGTGACAAAAACTTGGGAGCCACTGTTTTGTAAGCGTTGGGCAAGAAGACTACGCTTAGTTTGATCTAGCTCAGAGGCAAAGTCGTCAATAAGGAAAATACAATGGCGCTGTTTTTGTTGCATCAAATGTTCACCTTGAGCCAAACGTAATGCGCACATTAATAATTTCAACTGACCGCGCGATAAAATATCTTCCACCGGCAATCCATTGGCTTTAAAGCGAAAATCAGCTTTTTGCGGACCGGAAACTGTATAGCCTAATGCACGATCTCGTTCAAAATTACGCGCCAATAATTCGGCATAGTTTTGTTCTTTTTCCCAGCCTTGATGAAAGCTCACACTAATGTCTAGTTCCGGTAGGAATAAACGGCAGGTTTGTTCAATTTCAGGTTGTAGGGCTTGCGCATATTCGGCTCTGAGCAGACTTACCTGCTCGGCAAGTTTTACCAATTCCACATCCCAAATTTTCATTTGTTGATAACTGGAAACTTGCTGTAAGGCGGCATTTCGTTGTTTGAGTAAACGACTTAAACTCGCCCACAGAGTATAAAAACTCACGTGATGATGGAATAAGCCCCAATCCAGAAAGGCGCGACGATAGCTTGGGCCGCCATTGAGCAAATTTAAACCTTCCGGCGTAATAATTTGCATGGGTAACAGGTGTGCGAGGTCGGAAATTTTATTGCCGTCTTCGCCGTTGATTTTCACGAGCGTGTTGCCTTGACGTAGCTTTTGTAAACCTACCGACCATTGATGTTGCTGTTCTTGAATTTGCCCGAAGAGGGTAAAGTGCGGTTGATCGTAAGAAATAATCCGATTACTGACCGCACTTTTAAAAGAGCGCCCGTGGCCTAAATAGAAAATGGCTTCCAGTAAGCTGGTTTTGCCACTGCCGTTGTTGCCGACCAAAAAGTTAAAGCCGTGATCCAATTCCAGATCCACGGCTTGTAAATTACGAAAATTTTCAACGGTTAAACGTGAAATCGCCATACATTATAAGCGCATCGGCATAATCACATATTCTGCGCTGGCGTCTTCACAATCTTCAATTAAGCAGCTGGAAGAAGCATCGGTTAAGCGCATACGCACTTGGTTGCATTTCAACGCATTTAACACATCAAGAATATAGCTGACGTTAAAGCCTACTTCCATTTCTTCGCCGCTGTAAGACACATCAATGATTTCTTCCGCTACTTCTTGTTCCGGGTTGGTGGCGGTGATTTTTAGTTGATTTTCACTGAGTTGTAAGCGTACGCTACGGAAACGTTCGTTAGATAAAATTGCCGCGCGTACAAAGGCTTGTTTTAAGGTTTCCCAACTCGCTTCAACAATGCGGGTTGCATTGCGTGGCAACACACGACGGTAATCAGGGAAACGACCGTCAATGAGTTTTGACGTGAAGGTGATGTTATTTAATTGGATGCGCAAGTTATTCGTACCAATTTGCAAACGCGCCGGTTGGTCGCTAGGTTCCAACAAACGTGCCAGTTCTAACACACCTTTACGCGGTAAAATCACCGAATGGGTTTGTAAATCTTGTTCTAATGGGATGGTGCAAACCGCCAAACGGTGCCCATCGGTTGCAACAGTGCGCAATAAATTGCCTTCCGTTTCAAATTTCATACCATTTAAGAAATAGCGCGCGTCTTGATTTGCCATGGAAAATTGAGTGGCTTCAATTAAACGGCGTAGCGTCGCTTGCTCAAGCATGAAATCCACTTCTGATTGCCAATCTGTGAGGTTCGGATAATCTTCCGCCGGCAAGGTGGATAAATTAAATTTACTGCGATCTGAGCGTACAATGGCACGATCTTCTTCAAATGTGACGGTAATTTCCGCATTTTCCGGCAAACTACGGCAAATATCTAAGAATTTTTTAGCCGGAATTGTGAATTTGCCGTCTTGTTCCGCATGAAGCAATGGCGTTTGAGTGGAAAGTTCGACTTCTAAATCCGTACCGGTAATGCTTAATTGATTATTCTCAATTTGCAATAAAACGTTATTTAACACCGGAATATTCGGACGGCTATTTAATACGCCACACACTTGTTGCAACGGCTTCAATAAATTTTCTCGGGAAATAATAAATTGCATCTGGTGACTCCTATACGGATAAAGTTCGGATTAAGTTAGCCCAATCTTCTTGAATATTCGGATCGGTGTCGCGGAAACCGGCAATCGTACGACAGGCGTGTAAAACAGTGGTGTGATCGCGGTCGCCGAAGGATTTGCCAATTTCCGGTAGGCTGCGGTTGGTTAATTCTTTTGCCAGCGCCATTGCCACTTGGCGTGGGCGAGCCACTGAGCGAGAGCGATTTTTGGATTTTAAATCGGATACTTTAATGCGGTAATATTCAGCGACTACTTTTTGAATATTGTCTACGGTCACCAGTTTATCTTGTAATGCCAACATGTCTTTTAACGTTTCACGCACAAAATCAATGGTGATCGGTTCGCCTTTAAACTCCTGCATGGCTTTCACTCGGTTTAAGGCGCCTTCTAATTCACGTACATTGGTGCGTAATTTTTGACCGATGAAAAACGCCACATCATGAGGTAAATCCACGTTATTTTCTTCCGCTTTTTTCATTAAAATGGCGACACGGGTTTCAAGATCCGGCGGCTCAATAGCTGTCGTGAGCCCCCAACCAAAGCGCGATTTTAGACGTTCTTCAATTTTTTCAATTTCGCGTGGATAGCGGTCGGACGTGAGAATGATTTGGCGTCCACGTTCAAATAAAGTATTGAAAATATGGAAAAATTCCTCTTGAGTTTTTTCTTTGTCGCTGAAAAATTGAATATCATCCACTAACAATGCATCTAAAGAGCGGTAGAACTTTTTAAATTCTTCCATTTTGTTATCGCGAATATAAGCCACAACCTGTTGAACGAAGCGCTCAGAATGAATATACACCACGCGCGCCTCCGGATTGTTGGCAATAATACCGTTGCCGATAGCATGCAATAAGTGGGTTTTACCTAAGCCTGTACCGCCATATAAAAAGAGCGGATTAGCGGTTTGTTCACCAGGATTATCTGCGACCTTTTGCGCTACAGCGCGCGCCAGTTGGTTGGATTTACCCTCAACGAAATTTTCGAAAACTAATTTGGTATTTAGATTGGAATGGTAAGGTGTTTTATTTGTGCTTTTTTCTTCCGAAAAACCGACCGCACTTTGTTTTTTCGTAGGTTTCTCTACTTTTGGTGCGGTGGGTTTAATGCCTTCAACAACGGATACGCTAAGATTAGGATTTGCAATGGTTTGACGAGCAATGTCGGTAATTAAAGGAAGATAGTTATCAATCACCCATTTTTGCACAAAAGCATTTGATGCATAAAGTAAGATACCGCTTGCGCTAACTTCAGCTTGCAACGGATAGAGCCAGATTTTGAAATCGTCCGTAGGAATTTTATCTTGTAGTTGCAACAGGCAATTTTGCCACAGAGAATTCGGCTGGTGTTCCACGTTAATATATCCCTTGTTAATTGGTTTATGGTTTTCCTTCGATTACCTTGCCAACCTTTTATCTTATTGTTTTATATAGGTATTACTTATTGGGTGGCCGAATTCTCGGCAATAAAGTGCGGTTGGAAAGGTGATCATTTTACAATAACGGAGGAAAAAGATCTGCTATCTGGCTCTAAAAAAAGCAAAAAAGGTTGCTTGCCATTTTTAGCCAAAACCGTATAATCGCCTCGCTTTTAAATGCTGTGAGTGATGGAAAAATGAACGAGTTGCCGTGTTTTTTCCCTAATCTCATTTGACGAACGCTGAATTTATGATTACAATTCCGTTCCTTATTTTTTGATAATCTTTGTTTATTTAAACGTTTCCCAACGTTTAAAGTAGAAACAGTTACTGAAACTATTTGACTTAGGTACATTATAATGAAACGCACATTTCAACCTTCTGTATTAAAACGTAGCCGTACTCACGGTTTCCGTGCTCGTATGGCAACTAAAAATGGCCGTCAAGTTTTAGCTCGTCGTCGTGCTAAAGGTCGTAAAAGTTTATCTGCCTAATCGCATATTAATGTGGTTAAGCTAAACTTTCCTAGGGAGTTACGTTTGTTAACTCCCGAACATTTTAAATACGTCTTCCAACAGCCGTCCCGCGCCAGTTCACCTGAAATCACTATTCTTGCCCGCATAAATCACCTTGAGCATCCCCGCTTAGGTTTAACTGTGGCGAAAAAACATCTCAAACGAGCCCATGATCGTAATCGTATTAAACGGTTATGCCGTGAATCTTTTCGTTTAGCACAGCATGACTTACCGAATTATGATTTTGTTGTTGTAGCAAAACAGGGAATCGGCCGCTTAGATAACCGCACTTTATGGCAAATGCTGGATAAATTATGGCAAAGACACATTCGTTTGGCGCAAAAATCCTTATTGGATTAATTCGTTTTTATCAAATCGTTATCAGTCCATTAATTGGCCCCCGCTGTCGTTTCACACCAACTTGTTCTTGCTATGGTATTGATGCTGTAAAAACGCATGGAGTACTAAAAGGTGGTTGGCTTACGGTTAAACGTATATTAAAATGTCATCCTTTAAACGCGGGTGGGTACGATCCCGTTCCACCCAAGATCAATAATAACAAAACAGAGAATAAATAATGGATTCAAGACGCGGCCTGTTGGTCATTGCACTACTCTTTATGTCTTTTATTGTTTATCAGCAATGGCAACTTGATTATCACACGCCAAAACCTGTGGCAACTGAGCAAACTGTAACATCCACATCAGATGTTCCTGCTTCTTCTGGGAACAATACGGTCATCGCAACGGATACTCAAGTAAAAGGTAAAGTGATTACCTTAGAAAATGATGTATTCCGTTTGAAAATTAATACCTTAGGTGGGGATGTTATTAGTTCTGAATTGTTGAAATATGATGCTGAACTAGATTCCAACATGCCATTTGTATTGTTACAAAATACACCGGAACACGTTTATATCGCTCAAAGCGGTTTAATCGGTAAAGATGGTATTGATACGAAAGCAGGTCGTGCTGATTATCAAGTTGAGGGTGAAAACTTCAAATTAGCCGATGGTCAAAACGAATTAATGGTTCCTTTGGTTTATCAAAAAGAGGGCGTGACTTATCGTAAAATTTTTGTCTTGAAACGCGGTGAATATGACATTGCGGTCAATTACGAAATTAATAACCAAAGCGATAAAACGATTGAAGTTGAGCCTTATGGTCAGTTAAGACATACTTTAGTTGATAGCTCCGGTAGTGTGGCGATGCCAACTTATACCGGTGGTGCTTATTCTTCTTCTGAAACTAATTATAAAAAATACAGTTTCAGTGACATGGAAAATGCCAATTTATCAGTGAATACGAAAGCCGGTTGGGTTGCGGTGTTACAACATTATTTTGTTTCTGCTTGGATTCCTAACCAAGATGCCGACAATCAACTTTATACTTTGACAGATAAAGCCAACAACATCGGTTCAATTGGGTATCGTGGTCCGGTTGTTGCGATTCAACCGAATACAACCGAGAAATTAACCAGCAAATTATGGACCGGCCCGAAATTACAAAATGAAATGGGACAAGTTGCAGATCATTTAGATCTCACTGTGGACTACGGTTGGGCGTGGTTTATTGCAAAACCATTATTCTGGTTGCTGACATTCATTCAACAATTGGTTCAAAACTGGGGTGTGGCGATTATCTGTGTTACCTTAGTGGTTAAAGCGATTTTATATCCGCTCACAAAAGCACAATATACCTCAATGGCTAAAATGCGTATGTTGCAACCAAAATTGCAAGAAATGCGTGAACGTTTCGGTGAAGATCGTCAGCGTATGAGCCAAGAAATGATGAAACTCTATAAAGACGAGAAAGTAAATCCATTAGGTGGTTGTTTACCGCTCTTGTTACAAATGCCGATTTTCATTGCCTTGTACTGGACGTTTATGGAAGCCGTTGAATTACGTCACGCGCCATTCTTTGGTTGGATTCAAGACTTGTCTGCGCAAGATCCGTATTACATCCTGCCGATTTTAATGGGCGCCTCCATGTTCTTGCTACAAAAAATGTCCCCAACACCGGTTGCCGATCCGATGCAGCAAAAAATCATGAACTTCATGCCGTTAATCTTCATGGTGTTCTTCCTTTGGTTCCCGGCAGGTTTGGTGCTTTACTGGTTGGTATCTAACTTGATCACGATTATCCAACAACAACTGATTTATCGTGGTTTAGAGAAAAAAGGGTTACATACCCGTCATAAAAAATAGTGACATCTAGATAATTAAAAGGCACGCATTGTGCCTTTTATTTTAGTTAAAAAAATGCATGAAAAAATGACCGCACTTTTGCATCATAAAGTGCGGTTACAAAACGAAACGCTTTTTGACTGTTGGTTCTGTCAACGACCCCAATTAGCGGAAACAAGCGACCTTATAAAGAAAAAATTAAACGTTTTGAGAGCAGACTTATGAAAGAAACAATCGTAGCTCAAGCCACTGCGCCAGGGCGTGGCGGTATTGGCATTTTACGTGTATCAGGTCCGAAGTCCACTGATGTGGCACAAGCGGTATTAGGAAAATGCCCCAAACCACGTATGGCAGATTATTTGCCCTTTAAAGATGCTGATGGCACCGTGTTAGATCAAGGAATTGCACTGTATTTTAAAGGGCCAAATTCCTTTACCGGTGAAGACGTACTTGAACTTCAAGGACACGGTGGACAGGTCGTATTAGATTTATTGCTAAAGCGTATTTTACTTATTGATGGCATTCGGCTGGCGCGTCCGGGCGAGTTTTCTGAGCAGGCATTTTTGAACGATAAATTGGATTTAGCCCAAGCGGAAGCGATTGCCGATTTAATTGATGCCAGCTCCGAACAGGCAGCACGTTCAGCACTGAAATCGTTGCAAGGCGAGTTTTCCAATAAAGTGAATCAGCTTGTGGATTCGGTTATTTATTTACGTACTTATGTCGAGGCGGCGATTGATTTTCCGGATGAAGAAATTGATTTTCTTGCCGATGGTAAAATCGAAGGGCATTTGAATGGCATTATTGCGCAGTTGGATCAAGTTCGCGCCGAAGCAAAACAAGGTTCTATTTTGCGTGAAGGGATGAAAGTGGTTATTGCCGGTCGCCCTAACGCCGGGAAATCCAGTTTATTGAATGCTCTTGCCGGACGTGAAGCGGCCATTGTCACAGACATTGCCGGTACCACGCGGGATGTGTTGCGTGAGCATATCCACTTAGATGGCATGCCATTACATATTATTGATACTGCCGGGTTACGTGATGCCACAGATGAGGTGGAGCGCATTGGTATTTCGCGTGCATGGAATGAAATTGAACAGGCGGATCGTATTTTATTGATGTTAGACAGCAGCGATGCCGAACAAGATTTAATAAAAGTGCGGTCGGAATTTCTGGCAAAATTACCGAACACTATTCCGGTTACCATTATTCGCAACAAAGCGGATTTAACCGGTGAAACGGAACGCTTATATGAGCAAGATGGTTATACGGTCGTCAATTTGTCCGCAAAAACTCACCAAGGCGTGGATTTATTGCGTGAGCATTTAAAACAAGCGATGGGGTACCAAACGGGTATCGAAGGGGGCTTCTTAGCACGCCGTCGCCACTTGGAAGCCTTAGAACAGGCGGCACAACACTTACAGACAGGACACATTCAATTAACCCAATTCCATGCCGGCGAATTGTTGGCGGAAGAGTTGCGTATGGTGCAAGATGCCTTAAGTGAAATTACCGGTCAATTCACGTCTGATGATTTGCTCACGAATATTTTTAGTTCGTTTTGTATCGGGAAATAGAGGCAAAGTGCGGTCAGTTTCGACCGTATTTTTCAGGTATAAAAATACCGATGGTTTTCCATCGGTATTTTTGTTTATGTTGACTAGAGTAAGAGCGCAGAGCCCCATTTAATGATATCGAAGAAGAATTTATTTTGGTTAGTCGCCACGCCGTCAGCGGATTTTGTGGTGCCATCAGGATTTTTCTGAACTTCGATCATGCCATTTTTATATTGACCTTTTACCACTTCTAAATCATCAGCTGCATTTTTTCTTAACATCTCACATTGTGCTTTGTCCATGTCTTCCACTTTATCCTGTCTAAATTTCTTATATTGATAAGTGGCGTAATTCATAGATTTTTCATCGTCTTGAATAATTTTTACATACTTCTCGCCAATGACGCTTTCTAATGGGTAGAAGAAAATATATTGTGAATGAATGTAAGCATCTTCTTTCGGAAAGTGCTGTTGCAAAATACGGGTTAAATTTGGATAGATACATTGTTCCGCTTGTTTACTGGCGAATACCCAACGTTGTGCATTATCATCGGATAACAAATAATCTGCGCTGGCATATTCACCGGGAATTGGAGCCTGCTTGGTGCCAAATAATGAGCAACCGGTAAGGAATAAAATGACACCCGAAAAAATAAATTTCTTTAACATGGTTAAACCTTTATAACTTGATACATTACAAAAAAACGCTGTGTATTCTAGCAATAAGCATGCCATTTACAAATGATTTGTTTATGGAAAGCAAAAAGTGCGGTGGATTTTCGGGATAAATTACGCTAGAAAACCACCGCACTTTTATAAGAGAAAAAATTAGTGGCAAATCACCTGTTCAATCATACGACCTTTTTCAGCAGCGTTGGCGTTAGGCAATTTATCGCCATTTTGTTTGATGGAGTCGGTGTATTTTTCCACAAAGGCCTTGTCTTCACTGATGACACCCGCAGAGTATTCATCAATACTAAACGTGTCTTTTGCATACATTCCGTTGAGTTGATACGTGAGGTAATTATCAACAGAGGAGGTGTTTTTCTCTAGATCATAATAATTGCTAGACATGTTGAAATGCACGCCTTGTTGCGTTTTGAAATCCTGACAAATACCGTTCTTCGCTGTAAAAACAGCATGGCTTAAACGTCCTTGACCAAATTCATAATATTCAAATGTTTTAGCATTGGCTAATTTCTTCAGATCTTGTTCGTTACTTGGATTCATTGATTTTCCATTGTGTAAATACATCACCGGAATCAGCCTGTTGCCACTGAATTCTTGTTGATAAATTTCACCAAGAATTTTGCTTCCTCGCCGTGCTTTTAAGACGGGCTTTTTCATATCGCTATCGGATGCGCCGGCAATTTTCTCAAAAGAAATCGATTTGATTTGACTGTCTAAATCAACGTAGTGACGTTCATATACACCGGTAGAAATATCTTCAAACGCATTCCAGCCATCGCTATTTTTTCCTGGGGTATTGGCGTGAGCGCAGGCGATTAATGTCATGATCGAGCAGGCGAGCGTACTGAATTTTAAGATTTTCATTCTTTCTCCTAAAATTTGATTATTGATAATCAAAAAAACCGCACTCTTTTAAAAGTGCGGTCATTTTTACAGGTGTTTTTTTATTCGTTAAACGAATCTTTCAAACGTTCATCAGCCCGACGGGCTTCGCCTTTGTGTTGTAATTTATTGAGCTGTTTCTCAAGTTTTTCTTCAACGTCGTTGATCGCTTTATACATATCTTCTGCCTCAGCGCTGGCAATGAGGTTACCAAATGGGGTACCGATAGAGGCATCAACGGAAAAGCCTTTAGGCGTTTTGTTTAAAATAAAGTGAGGATTGATCAGTTGGGTATGCCATTTATTCAGTTTGACAAGTCGTTCTTCAACGTGAGCACGGATTGCAGGGGTGATATCCATTTGTTTACTGGTAATATTTAATGTCATAGCATTTACCTCTTATGTGAATGGGGTCTGAGACCCAGTTGAAATCCTTAGTTACAACATAGTAACCTTGCCTTTAATTTTCAAGCACTTTTTAGGTTGTTTAAAAAGAAAAGTTTAAAAATATGATCCAGGTCTGAAAATTGGGAAAAGATGCTTTTTTTGCGGAGATAAGTTGCTATGATGGGCAAGTTAAAGAAAGCGGATATTATATTTAATATCCGCTTTCTTTTTTATTATTGGGTCATTTCGTCTTGGTCAAACTGATTGGCATTGAGGCGTGAAAAATAGTCTTTCGTTTCTTCAATAACCACTTTGCGCAAGCCGATTAAGGCAATTAAGTTTGGAATCGCCATTAAGCCGTTGACGATATCCGCTAAAATCCAAATGAGATTTAAATGAATAAATGCGCCACAGCCGACTAATGCGATAAATGCGATACGGTAGAGTTTAATACCTCGGATTCCCACCAAATAAACAAAGCAACGTTCACCGTAATAGCACCAGCCAAGAATGGTCGTAAAGGCGAAAAACAGGAGTCCAATGGTAACAATCGTTGCGCCAATAGAAGAGCCTAAACCTTGAGAGAATGCATAGTTGGTCACGACAGCACCTTCCATGCCTGGCGTTTGCCACGCGCCGGTTAGGACTAAAACAATACCCGTCATAGTACAGACGATAATCGTATCTAAGAATGTACCTGTCATGGAAATTAGGCCTTGACGTACTGGCTCTTTAGTTTGTGCGGCAGCCGCAGCAATCGGAGCACTCCCTAAACCGGATTCATTGGAGAAAATCCCGCGAGCCACACCGGATTGGATGGCTTTCATCACGGTAAAACCTAATGCACCGCCCAATGCGGCTTCTGGATTGAATGCACTGTGAATGATTAACTGAAGTGCGGTCGGAATTTTGTCTAAATTTAACAGAATGATAATGATGGATGTCGCAACATAAAAGACTGCCATAAATGGCACGATGTAGGATGACACCAACGCGATACGTTTTACTCCACCAAGAATAATTAAGCCTACTAACAGGGTGATGATAGCTGCAGTGATACTGACGGGAATGCTAAAAGTATCTTGCATCGCATGGGTGATGGCGTTGACTTGCGGGAACGTGCCGATACCAAAGAACGCAACCAGTACGCCAAATAGGGCAAAGAGTTTTGCTAGCCATCCAAAACCAAGACCGCGTTCAATGTAATACATCGGACCGCCCGCCATAAAACCGTTTTTGTCGCGTACACGATATTTCACGGCTAACAAACATTCGGCGTATTTAGTCGCCATGCCAAGCAATGCGACTAACCACATCCAGAAGATGGCGCCAGGACCACCGGCTTGTACTGCTGTTGCAACTCCCACGATGTTCCCTGTGCCGATGGTGGCGGCAAGTGCGGTACACAAGGCAGCAAAAGAAGAAACATCCCCTTTTTGTTGTAACCCCGAATCGCGTTTAAACAAATAGCGTAAGGCACGAGGCAATTGAACGATTTGAATAAAGCCTAAGCGAAGGGTTAAATATAATCCGGTACCGGATAATAAAATGAGTAGAGGCGGACCCCATATAAAAGAGTCTATTGCAGATAGAATATTTTCGAATGTCATTGATGGTTCCTCGTAAATAACCTGATTACAAGGAGGCGAAAAGAATTTTACGGATAGATAAAATAGGAAATAACTCAATAAATTGAGTACGTTATATTCACCGAAATCTTCTGCCCCTGTCCTTTTGCCTGAGCGTTTGAAAAGCGGTGAATATTCCGCTTCTTTGCGCCTTCGGCGTCCATGAGTACTTTCAAGTCAAACTTGAAAAGTACCTTGGCTCTCTCCAAGGGTTCGTCCAGTAACAGTCCCTGCCATCGCGCCTGAAAGATTTTACCTCGTCGGCGTGGGGTCAATTCCCCGCTCTCCAGCTACCTTCATCCGAACAATTTATGCTTGCACATAAAGTGCGATAAATTCTAGCAATATAATTTTAGGATCTCAATCATGTTGTTGGTGGCGTTGCCATTTTTTTGCAATATAACTGCAGGTAGGCACCAGTTTGAGCTGATTTTCTTGAATAAAGGTGATTAAGGCTTGATATAACTTATCTGCAACGCCTTGCCCACGTAATGTTTCCGACACATAAGTGTGATTGGCATTGATGGTGTGGTCGTCAATGAAAAAATAAGTGAGTTTGGCAACAGGTTGTTGTTTTTCGTCTAACACAAAAAATGTTCCTTGCTCGGCGTTTTTCTCGTGCTGAATTTTCATGAGTGGTTTACCCAGTCATTGTCTTCATTTAATAGTCCGCTAGCGGCAAAATCGGCAGTTTCGCATGGAATTGCCTTTTCTTCTGCCGCCCATTCACCTAAATCAATAAGCTGGCAACGCTTGCTACAAAAAGGGCGGTAAGGGCTTTGTTCCGACCATTCAACCTGTTTATGGCAAATAGGACAAGGAACCGTAAAAATATCATCGCTCATTGAATTTCTCCGCGAGTTGTAAATAAAGGTGGTGCAAGTCTAGCACTTTTTGTTTTAACTGCGGCAGGCTTTCGCTTAAATCCGCATCGTTATGGATGACATCATCGGCGTGTTGTAGGCGCTCCGATCGGCTGACTTGCGATTGCATGATATTTTTGATTAACGCTAATTGATTGTTATCGCGTTGACTTGCCCGCGTCATTTGGGTTTGTTCGCTCACATCCACTACCAACACCCGTTGGCAAAGTGCGGTCAAATTATTCTCAATTAATAACGGCACCATGAAAATGCAATAAGGCGCATGTTGTGCGGCGAGTTGTCGCAACATTTCATGACGGATGGCGGGATGCAATAATTGATTCAGCCAGTGTTTCTGCGTTTCATTGGCAAAGATCTTTTCTCGCAGGGCTGCGCGATTGAGCGCGCCGTCTTCAAGTAAAATCTCCGGTCCGAAATGGGCCACGATTTCTGCTAATAATGGTGAACCTTTTTCTACCACTTGGCGAGCAACGAGATCGGCATCAACGAGCGGTACGCCAAGCTCTGCAAATAATTCGGCGATGGTACTTTTGCCGCTACCGATTCCGCCGGTTAGCCCAACCACATATGTCATGTTATGTCCTTTGTATTATCAACAATGGCGCGATCATACGTTCATGTGTTCAATTAAGCAATAAACAGACGATCCCCGAAAGGGAGAGAAACGGGCCGAATGGAACCACGTTGAGTGTACGATTTCGATATTTGGCGTAGGTTGCGTAGGTTAAGCCGAAGAGGCAGGCGAGGAATAAAAATACGGGGAGTTGCTGTGCCGGCAGAAAAGCCCCTAACCCGAGAGCCAGCCAGTAGTCGCCTCGCCCTAACGCTTCTTGTCGGTAGCACCCTTTGGCAGCATGATAGATGGCATAAAAAACGCCTCCAAAGAGGACCGCACTTTGTAGGCTTTGTTCAAGGGATAATGCTCCGATTTGCCAATATGCCGCCCCTAAGCCGAGGGCAAGTAAGGCTTGGCACAATGTGGGCGAGATCAGGCGATAGTGCCAATCCACCAAAGAAATTGCGCTCAAAATGGTGATATAAAGCGCAAGGCAAAGTCCCTTTGATGGCTCGTTATTGGTGGCATAGCAAAGTAAATACAACAGTGCGAACAGCACGCCGTAAGTCAGTGCGGAAGCTTGTCTTTGGAGTGGCTTGAGAACGGATTTTTCCGGCATAAAGTGCGGTGGATTTTCCGGGTAAATTTCAATGTATGCGATGTAAACCTCATGACTTAATTTGCGGGCAAAGTGCACTACATAATTATGTACCAACCCGCCACAGGCAACACCAGCAAGCAGAAAGAATAGCCACATCATTGTACTAGCGAACCTATGTTGAAAATCGGTAGGTACATGCCGAGCATAATTAAACCGATAAGTCCGCCGATAATCACCATTAATAAAGGTTCAAGCATTTGTGACAACAGATCGATTTGGTGATCTAGCTGTTGTTGATGATCGTTGGCGATAAATTGCAGCATCTTGGGTAATTGTCCGCTTTGTTCTCCTACTTGTAGCATTTGTTGCGCTGCAGGGGGAAAAATTTGTCCACTCACGCTGGCGGAAAACGGGTAGCCTTGTTGAATCCAATGGAGTGTCGATTGCACCTCTGCAATTAATACTAAATCACCTTGTAATTGAGGTTTAGTTTGCCAACTTTGTTGTTTCGGCAAGAAAGATTGAAGCGCCTGATTAAGTGGAATGCCAGCCTGTAACATCAGAAATAAACTACGGCTGAAACTCACTAAACGGGAAAGCTGAATGATGTGATTAAGCAACGGAATACTATTGATTAGGCGCGTTTTTTGTCGATGAAGCCAGGGCGAGTGTTTCAGCTGAAAGCGAATGAGTATGACGGTGAGTACAACAACGATGAGTAGAGCCAACCAATAATTTTGTAACCCTTGAGAGAGTGTAAGCAGAAGTTGTGTAAAGGCGGGGAGTTGGGCGCTGTTGTTGTCATACATTGCGGCAAACTGTGGCACGATGAATAACAATAGCAGGACGGTCAATGTTAATGAAATACCCAGTACCAACACAGGGTAAAGCAAGATCTTTTGCATTTTACGCTGCAACGCCAGTGCTTGTTGTTTATGTTGGGCTATTTCATGACAAACTGCAGCAAGTTTGCCGGTCATTTCACCTACTTGAATAAGTTGGCGTTCTTGATAGGTAAGGTATAACCCTTGCTGCTCTAAGGCTTGAGAAAAGGCTAAACCCCTTTCAATGTCTCGTAATAAGAGACGGAGCCATTGATTCAGTGCGATATTGGTGCAGTTTTGCAACAGAATTTGCAGACTATGTTTTAAGGGGACCGAGGCTTGTAATAATGTCGCGAGCTGTGAAAGTAAGGCACAGATCTCGGCATTTTTCGGCTTATTGCTCAGTTGCCAGTTTTGTTGCAAGGCAATGCTTTGCAAACCTCGCGCCATTAACTGCTGCCGTGCCTTTGCTTCGCTTTCTGCTACGATGAGTCCTTTTTGTTTTTGTTGTAACCGATTGATGGCTCGCCAGCGAAATAATTTTAATTTAGTCATGGGGCTGCCCTAATACTCGCTGAATTTCAGCCAAATCAGTTATGCCGTTTTTGATTTTTTCTAAGGCGCTTTGACGTAAATCATCGAAATCCATTTCATAGCCTTGCGGATGGTGTAGTTGAGGTTGTAGGAATTGATATACCCCGACACGCCCTTTGTAACCTTGATGACAGTCGCAAAAATGGTTGGGATTTCCACCGCACTTTAGACAACGTTTACGCACCAATCGTTGCGCAATAACGAGCAGCAAACTGCTGTCGATTTCATGGCGCTGAATACCCAACTGTTGCAAGCGGGAAATGGCGGAAGGAGCATCATTGGTGTGTAAGGTAGAAAGGACTAAGTGTCCTGTTTGTGCGGCGCGTAGTGCCATGGCAGCACTTTCTTCATCACGAATTTCACCTAGCATAATGATGTCGGGATCTTGGCGTAAGAAGGTGCGAAGGAGACGGCTGAAATCCAAGCCAATAGGATTATTTACTTGAGTTTGAATAATGCCTGGCAACTGAATTTCAATGGGATCCTCTGCCGTCATGATGTGTTTTTCCGGTGTATTTAAATACTGTAATGCCGTATACAAAGAAATACTTTTGCCGCTACCGGTCGGTCCGGTTACTAAAATCAATCCTTGGGGTTGGCTTAATGCATGACGGAAAAGTTGTTGCTGCGATTCGGTCATGCCCAATTCACTGAATTCCAACTGAACGGGGCGATTTTGCTGTAAACGCAACACGGCTTTTTCGCCAAATTGGGTCGCAAGGGTCGAAAGGCGAAAATCTAAAATATCAGAAAAGGTGGTTTTAAACTGAAAGCGGCCATCTTGTGGTAAACGTGTCTCGCTAATATCCAATTTCGCCAATAATTTCAGACGGGAAATTAAGCGGTTTGCCAAAGAACGCGAGATTTGTTCTTGTACTTGCAATACGCCATCAATACGAAAACGCACTTGTAATCCCTCGGCTTGCGGTTCCAAATGAATATCGGATGCTTTTTTCTGTGTAGCGTTTTCAAAAATCTGATTGAGTTGTTGAATGATCGGCTCATCAATTTGCTGGGTATCAGGCTGTTCTTGTAGTTCAGTTGAATAAAAGAGCGGTTGATTTTCCTCGACTTTTTCAGATTTTGTTAAATCCTGTAGTGTCCTTTTGAGTACATGGCTAGGCAATAACACAGGCTCAATGTGCTTTCCACTGAGAAAGGAAAAGGTTTCACAAGCGGCAAGATTGGTTAATGAATCTAACCCCAGCCACAGCGTTTGGGCGTCTTCTTTTAACGGTAACGCCAAATAACGTAAGAGGGCGGTTTGTTGTTGCTGATTTCTAAGCCAAAGCTCAGGCGTAATACAAAATTCTTCGCCCTGTTGATTGACGACTGAATAATGCCGTTCCATAGGATGTTGCATCTCCTTTACCGCCCTATTGGATTAGCACTTAAGAGCAAAAGCCAGCCGGGAAAATCTCTGCATTATTACCGCAGGAAGCCGTCCAGCTTACCCCCGTGGCAGCGGTGCCGGAGGCGCTGAGGGTGTAGCTAATATTTTCGAGACTGCTTTTCCCGGTTACAGTGATAGCGCCACTTTTCACTTTGGTGGATTTTACGTATTTTTGTTTTGTGGCATCGGTAACATCTGCTTGAATGCCGTTTTGTCCTCCGCTACAGTTATCGGTTTTGCCGGTGTTATAAATACACAGTTCCACTTCGGCGCGAAGCGGCGCAGAAGCCTGTAACAACTCGGAAATAGCCGCTTTTTTGGTGTAATTTTGGTAAGATGGCACCGCGACAGTGGCGAGAATCGCGACGATCGCAATCACAATCATCAATTCGATTAATGTAAACCCTTTTTTAACGGATTTCAGAGAGATAAAAACGGATTGAATTGTCATAAAAAATACCTTGTTCAATGAAAAATAATATGATTGATTTGAAGCGGAGGTATTTTGGCTTAGCGGAAAAACTGCGTGAAATGACACCGCACTTTTCCGGGATCTTGATCGCAAAATAAAAATCTTATGATGGAAAAACAGTTACACATTAAAGACGGATGGTTAGTCAACGAAAGGAGAGTGTTGTCATCGCATTTTGATCAACGCCCTGAGCCACAAGATATTTCCTTGCTGATTATCCATTATATCAGTTTGCCACCGGAGCAATTTGGCGGCGGGTATATTGATGATTTTTTTCAAGGAAAACTAGATCCGCAGGCACATCCTTATTTTCAAGAAATCAGTCCATTGCGGGTGTCAGCGCATTGTTTAATTGAGCGTACAGGACGAATTACTCAATATGTGAATTTTGCTGATCGTGCTTGGCATGCCGGTTTATCTTGTTTTGAAGGGCGGGATAAATGCAATGATTTTGCCATTGGTATCGAGTTGGAAGGTAGTAATGAACAGCCGTTTACTGATGCACAATATTTGGCATTACAAGCACTTACGCAGGAAATTATGCGGGCATATCCGCATATTACCAAAGAGCGTATTGTGGGGCATTGTGATGTGTCACCGGGACGGAAAATCGATCCGGGACAATATTTCGATTGGCAACGGTATTTGCAGAAAATTTGAATTGAACAATAAATAGACAGCATAAGACGGCATTTTTCATTAACAGGGAAATGCCGTTTGTTTTTTATTATTTTATTGATAAATAAGGATAAATTTATTTATGGTTATTTAGTGAATTGAATTTCTCAAGGTTATTTTTAGTTATTCTGTGGTTGAAACACAATTTTATCCACAGAAATACTGAATAACTCACAGGAGGAGGAAAAATCGTAAAACCCGAAATAGAAAAAAGAAAACGTGCGCATTTGTTCTACATAACTTGTTGAAAAAATCGCAAAAAACGGATGAGGTATAAATCGGTGAAAATTTATGAGAAAAATTTAAACAAGCCAGCAAAAAATTGAGTAGGAATTGGTTTGGCAGGAAAATAAATGACAGTTTATTTCCTGTTTTCAGCCCACTATTCACAGGGTTATCCACATCATCAAAAAATCCGCTCAAGAACAACATGAAAATTTGACGCATTTTTTGACCGCACTTTATAACTTTTTAATCTACAGCATAACCTTTATTTCTTTTTCAATATCCAGAATTCTACGTAATATTGATGACCAATTAGTCACCCGTTTTATTTATAGGAGTTTTATATGTCACAATTTCCCATTCATACCATCGAAACCGCACCGGAAGCCGCAAAAGAAGCCCTAAAAGCTGTACAAAATGTTAACGGATTTATTCCAAATTTAATCGGCGTTCTTGCGAATGCACCGACAGCGCTAGAAACCTACCGTACGGTGGGTGGAATTAATGGACGGAACAGTTTAACTGCAGTAGAGAGAGAAGTGGTTCAAATTACGGCAGCAGTGGTCAATGGTTGCGGTTTCTGTGTGGCAGGGCATACTAAAATTGCCTTAAAACTATTGAAACTTGAAGAGGCCCTGGTTAACCAAATTCGTTCGACTGCGCGCATTCAACAAGATGCTAAACTGGATGCTCTTGCCCGTTTTACACTGACAGTCATCTTGCAAAAAGCAAAATTGACCCAAGCGCAACAGCAAGCCTTTTATGATGCAGGTTACACAAAGGAGAATGCCCTTGATGTGGTGTTAGGGGTAAGTTTAGCGACGTTATGTAATTATGCAAATAATCTTGCAGATACACCGATTAATCCGGAATTGCAGCCTTTTGCTTAAGGTTCTTTTTATATGTAAGGCAGCTCTTGTGGGCTGCCTTTTTTATGCCTTACTTTTGTTATAACTGATGGTTTTTAAATATAGTCACTAATTCTTTTCTTTTTAAAACTCCCTTTGTTAGATTTTAAGCATTAGCAACGTATTAATAAACAAGGAGAAAAATATGCAACAGCGTGATCTTTATCTCCATGAAATCTTGCAAGATGTCATCGACAAAAGTTATGCAAAATCACTTGGCAGCGTAAAAACCTTGGCCATTCTTAGCTTTCTAGGGGGCGGTTATGTGAGTTTCGGTTATATGGCATGTTTAAAAGTCGTCAGTGGCATACCGGCGGAATGGGCAGGCTTGGGAACCTTATTGGGGGCGGCTGTCTTTCCTATTTGCTTAATTTGTATTCTTATCGGAGGCGGCGAATTGGCCACAGGGAACATGATGATGATGGCTTTGGGGCGATTGAGCAAACAGGTAAGCTTTAAGAAATTATTACGTAACTGGGTAATTGTGAGTTTAGGTAACCTTGCCGGCGCATTATTTATGGCGTTTTTTCTTGGACATTATGTCGGGTTAGCTGAAGGTGCGGCAGCGAGTAAAACCATTGCTATTGCAGAAGCGAAAGTGAATATGGATTTCTTGCGCGCCTTTGTTTCAGCGATTGCCTGTAACTGGATGGTGTGTATGGGGATTTGGTTTTATTTTGGTGCAAAGCAAACATCTGGACGTATTCTTGCCATGTGGTTCCCTGTGATGATTTTTGTGTTGATTGGGCTACAGCATTTTGTGGCAAATATGTTTATTATTCCGGCAGGGATTTTTGCCGGAGCAAATGTAACATGGGGAGAATTTTTCTTAAATATGCTTCCTGTCTTCTTGGGTAATGTGACAGGTGGGGCGGCATTTGTTGGGGCTTCTTATCTTTACGCTTATCGTCATTTGCTCAAAGAGGATTATCAAATTTAGCGCATAAAAGTGTGGTGGCGTTTTTCTGCGTTTTGAATGAAAAATAGGGAATCATGTCGATTCCCTATTTCAGTCTTGAGTGTGATTCAGCGAGGTTTATTTAATTAACTCTACCGGTACTTTTACCACGAGTTTTTTGATTTTGGTGGATTGACCATTCACGTTACAACAAGGTTTATGCGGTTCATAAGGATAGAACACGGCAAACATATTTGGCACTAATGTAATCGTGCTTTTGTTGTCGATTTCTTGGGTAAGTTGGTAGTCGTCATCTTCGTGATAAGCTTCGTATTTGTTTAAGTCAGGATAGGTTGCGCCGACTTCGATGTTTTCTACGCCACGAATTAATACTTGAACGTCTAAATATTTGTGGTGCAGTTCTGCTTTTTTACTTGCGGCTTCTGCCAGTTCAGGTTCCATCACGTTCATATAAATTTGGTCAGTGATGTCATGACGACCAACCTCTAATTTTTCTAAGTCTAAACCTTTTAAATACTCACAGGTTTCGGCAATGACTTTCGGTAAGCCAAGTTTAAAATCCGCGCGGGTTAAATCTCCAATTAACATATTTTCTCCTTTTTTGTTTTAGAAACTGGAGTGATTTTATCATTAACCTTATTTTTCAGGTAGTCATAAATCGCAATTGCGCAAAAAAGTTACCCATCAAGGCAAAAGCCCTGTATAATGCCCGCGTTTTATTTTCTGAATTAGCGTGCGGCTAACAAAAGTGATTTTCCGCGTGGACGTCAAAAAAGTGCGGTCGGTTTTAAGATTATTTTTGCTAGTCGCAAATTGGAAAATAAAACATTGTGAATATTTATTTAAGAAGGAAAACATTGTGGATCCAATTGTTAAGCAGTTTAAATACGGTCAACATACCGTAACTTTAGAAACCGGCGCTATTGCACGTCAAGCCACCGCTGCCGTCATGGCAAGCATGGACGATACAACCGTATTCGTTGCCGTAGTTGCCAAAAAAGATGTGAAAGAAGGGCAAGATTTCTTCCCATTAACCGTTAACTATCAAGAGCGTACTTATGCCGCTGGTCGTATTCCGGGCGGTTTCTTCAAACGCGAGGGTCGTCCATCTGAAGGTGAAACCTTAATTGCCCGTTTAATCGACCGTCCGATTCGTCCGTTATTCCCAGAAGGTTTCTTTAATGAAATCCAAGTGGTTGCGACGGTTGTTTCTGTAAACCCACAAATCAGCCCGGATTTAGTGGCAATGATCGGTGCGTCTGCTGCGTTGTCTTTATCCGGTGTGCCATTTAATGGCCCAATCGGTGCGGCGCGTGTCGGTTTCATCAACGATCAATTCGTATTAAACCCAACCATTAACGAACAAAAACAAAGCCGTTTGGATTTAGTGGTTGCAGGTACTGACAAAGCCGTATTAATGGTGGAATCCGAAGCAGATATTCTCACTGAAGAACAAATGTTGGCGGCGGTGGTTTATGGTCACCAGCAACAACAAGTGGTGATTGAAGCCATTAAAGAATTGGTTGTTGAAGCCGGTAAACCACGTTGGGATTGGGTTGCACCTGAACCAAACACTGATTTAATCAATAAAGTGAAAGCGTTAGCTGAAGCGCGTTTAGGCGATGCGTATCGTATCACTGAAAAACAAGCGCGTTATGAGCAAATTGATGCGATTAAAGCTGACGTTGTTGCACAAATTACCGCGGAAGATGAAGAAGTCAGCGAAGGAAAAATTATTGATATTTTCACCGCACTTGAAAGCCAAATCGTGCGTGGACGTATTATCGCAGGTGAACCGCGTATTGATGGTCGTACCGTTGATACTGTGCGCGCATTAGATATTTGCACTGGTGTATTACCGCGTACCCACGGTTCTGCAATCTTTACTCGTGGTGAAACTCAAGCGTTGGCTGTTGCTACTTTAGGGACTGAACGCGATGCGCAAATCATTGATGAATTAACCGGTGAGCGTCAAGATCACTTCTTGTTCCACTATAACTTCCCTCCGTATTCCGTGGGTGAAACCGGTATGATTGGTTCACCAAAACGTCGTGAAATTGGTCACGGTCGTTTGGCGAAACGTGGTGTGGCAGCAGTGATGCCAACCTTAGCCGAATTCCCGTATGTGGTACGTGTAGTATCAGAAATCACCGAATCCAACGGTTCTTCTTCCATGGCTTCCGTGTGTGGTGCTTCTCTTGCGTTAATGGATGCCGGTGTGCCGATTAAAGCGGCTGTCGCAGGTATCGCGATGGGCTTGGTGAAAGAAGATGACAAATTTGTTGTGCTTTCCGATATTCTTGGTGATGAAGACCACTTAGGTGATATGGACTTTAAAGTGGCGGGTACTCGTCAAGGTGTGACCGCACTTCAAATGGATATCAAAATTGAAGGTATCACTGCTGAAATCATGCAAATTGCATTAAACCAAGCGAAAAGCGCACGTATGCATATTCTTGGTGTGATGGAGCAAGCTATTCCGGCGCCGCGTGCCGATATTTCTGATTTTGCACCACGTATCTACACCATGAAAATTGATCCGAAGAAAATCAAAGATGTGATCGGTAAGGGTGGTGCAGTGATTCGTGCATTGACCGAAGAAACCGGTACTTCAATTGATATTGATGATGACGGTACAGTGAAAATCGCTGCGGTAGATAAGAATGCCGTACAAGATGTGATGGCACGTATCGAAGACATCACTGCTGAAGTAGAAGCGGGTGCCATTTACAAAGGTAAAGTGACTCGTTTAGCCGATTTCGGTGCATTCGTTTCTATCGTAGGTAATAAGGAAGGCTTGGTTCACATTTCTCAAATTGCCGAAGAACGTGTGGAAAAAGTCAGTGATTATCTACAAGTAGGGCAAGAAGTGATGGTTAAAGTAGTGGAAATCGATCGTCAAGGTCGTATCCGTTTAACCATGAAAGAACTTGCGCCTAAACAAGACACTGTTCAAGAATCCTTTGATGACGTTATTGAACAGGAATAATTAAATTTAGGATTAATGTTACGGGACGGAATGTCCCGTAACATTTCTTTTTCAATAAGCAATACCTCTGCTTTAAGGCTTACAAAGAAATGACACAACGTAATGGGTTGTTTAATTTCGCGGTGTTTTTACCCATTTTATTTTTTACTTTTTTATTGTCGGGCTGTGTCGGCTTGAACAATAGTTTTGTGTCTAAAAATAAAGTGGTACTAGCTGATCAAAATCCAAGCCAGCATTTTGAACAGGAAGTAATGATTGTTCGGATTAGTCAGGTATTGCTCGTTGGAAAAATGAGTAATGAAGAACGTGCTTCTCTCCATTTTGAACGGGGAGTGCTTTACGATAGTTTGGGGCTTTGGGCTTTAGCGCGTTATGACTTTACTCAAGCTCTTGCATTGCAACCTAAAATGGCGGCAGTGTATAACTATCTAGGGCTTTATTTATTACTTGATGAAGACTATGACGGCGCATTAGAGGCCTTTAATACTGTTTTCAGCCTTGATCCTGACTATGAATATACCTTCCTTAATCGAGCATTAGACTTCTATTATGTGGGACGGTATAACCTCGCCGAGCAGGATTTCTTGGCATTTTATCAACGCAATAAATCAGATCCTTACCGTGTTTTATGGCTGTATTTGAATGAATTAAAATTCAAACCGGCCGAGGCACAAAAAAATCTGGCTCAACGTGCTGTTGGGCTTTCTCAGGATTATTGGGGTACCTACATTGTCCAATATTATTTGGGCAAATTATCAGTTCAGGATCTACAGGCTAAAGCACAGCAGTTTGCAACAAAAACCGCTACGCAATACGCAGAAGTTCTGACTGAAACCTACTTTTATCTAGCAAAACAAAAACTCAATATGGGACAGATTGATGAGGCAGAGACCTTATTCAAACTGGCTGTTGCAAATCAGGTGTATAACTTTGTGGAGTATCGTTTTGCGGTGTTTGAGCTATCGAAATTAGGACAACAGACTCAAGCAGAATAACGGTGAGCATGGCTCAACCGGCGATGCGTTGTAAGACGTAAAACGACACATTGTGATTAACCTGAAAGCGTCTATTGAGCTTTCCTTTTATACATTCGAGTATTTTTAATGACTGAAACTAAAATGACTTTCAAGGATTTAGGCTTGCCTGAATTCATCCTTAATGCTGTTTCCGATCTTGGCTTTGAAACACCATCTCCAATTCAACAAATTTGCATACCGCACTTATTAGAAGGCCGTGATGTACTGGGCATGGCACAAACCGGTAGTGGGAAAACAGCGGCTTTCTCTTTGCCTATTTTGGCGCAAATCGATCCGACCGAAAAACACCCACAATTATTAGTGATGGCGCCGACCCGTGAATTAGCTATTCAAGTTGCAGATGCATGTGAGCAATTCGTGAAATATGCCAAAGGTATCAATATTGTGACTTTGTACGGTGGTCAACGTTATGACATCCAATTACGTGCGTTAAAACAAGGAGCGCAAGTTGTGGTGGGGACACCGGGACGTATTTTGGACCACCTACGTCGTGGCACCTTAAGCCTTGCTGAACTTAAAGCCATTGTGTTAGACGAAGCGGATGAAATGTTGCGCATGGGCTTTATTGATGATGTGGAAACCGTGATGGCCGAATTACCGGAACATCACCAAACCGCACTTTTCTCTGCCACTATGCCGGAGCCGATTCGCCGAATCACCAAACGCTTTATGAAAGATCCGCAAGAAGTCAAAATTAAAGCGACCCAACAAAGTGCACCGGATATTGCGCAAAGTTGTTGGTATGTTCATGGCGTCCGCAAAAATGATGCCTTGTTGCGTTTCTTGGAAGTGGAAGATTTTGATGCGGCGATTATTTTCACCCGCACTAAAACCGGCACATTAGACGTAACGGAATTGTTGGAAAAACACGGTTTCCGTGCGGCAGCATTGAATGGCGATATGACACAACAATTACGTGAACAAACCTTAGATCGTTTGCGTAGTGGTAGCTTAGATATCGTAGTGGCGACAGACGTCGCGGCGCGTGGTATTGATATTGAGCGTATCAGTCTTGTAGTGAACTACGATATTCCACTGGATGCAGAATCTTATGTGCATCGTATTGGTCGTACCGGTCGTGCAGGACGTTCCGGTCGTGCGTTATTATTCGTGGAACCGCGTGAGCGTCGTTTGTTGCGCAATGTTGAACACCTTATCAAGAAAAATATTGAAGAGGTGGAATTGCCGAACCATGAAGTCTTACAAGCCTGTCGTCGTAAAAAATTCAAAGATAAAATTACCACGCAGTTGGAACACCATGATTTAGAGCTTTATCGTGAATTGTTGGAAGATATGTTTACTGCCGACCAATCACAAGAAGATATTGCCGCCGCTATGATGATGTTGCTACAAGGCAAGCAAAAACTGATTATTCCACCAGATCCGGTGGTGGATAAAAAAGCACGTCGTGATCGTAATGAGCGCAGTGACCGTCGTGAGAATCCTCGTTCAGCAGAACGTCGTGGTGAATGTAAAGGCTATGGCAGTCCACAACCAATGGATTTATATCGTATTGAAGTGGGGCGCGGAGACGGTGTGGAAGTTCGTCATATTGTTGGCGCTATTGCGAATGAAGGTGATATTAATAGTCGCTACATCGGTCACATCAAGTTGTATGATGATTATTCCACCATTGAATTGCCACAAGGTATGCCGAAAGAATTGTTACAACAATTTGCGAAAACGCGAGTGTTGAATAAGCAAATGCGTATGTCTTTTATCGGTGAAGCCAAAGGCGAGCGTGGCGGTGATAATTTTGGCGGAAAACGCCGTGGCGGTCGTTTTGAAGACAAAGGTTTCAAAGGCGATCGTAAATTTAAAGAAAAATCTCACCGCACTTTTAAAGAGAAACGTGAGTTTAGAAAATAAGAAAGAAGACCGCACATAAAGTGCGGTCGTTTTTTGAGATAAATTGACGGCTTATCATGTGATAAGCCGTTTTTCTTATTCTTCCAAAATGACTTTGCCGATATAACCAAGGTTGCGATGTTGTTGTGCGTAGTCAATGCCATAGCCCACCACGAATTCATCAGGGATGGTGAAGCCAACCCAGTCTACCGGTACATTCACTTCACGACGGGATGGTTTGTCCAATAAAGTACAAATTGTCAACGAGGCAGGATCGCGTAAATTAAGAATCTCACACACTTTTTCTAGTGTGTAGCCGGTATCAATAATATCTTCTACGATTAGCACGTCTTTACCACGGATATCGCTTTCAATATCTTTTGTAATGCGTACATCGTGGTTCGTTGTCATGCTGCTACCATAGCTTGATGTGGTCATAAATTCGATTTCTACCGGCAAATGTAATTCGCGTACTAAATCCGCCATAAACATAAAGGAACCACGCAACAAGCCTATTACTACGAGGCGATTAACTTTTTTTTGTTGATAGAATGCGGTGATTTCTTTGCCGAGTTCAGCAATACGGGAACGAACTTCTTGTTCGGAAATAAGAATATCGACGTGGTGTTTTTTCATTTTAAGGTTACCTTTGGCAGATGATGAGGGCGCTATTCTAACAAAAAAAAGACTGAAGTTTAAACTTCAGTCTTTTTAAGTACCCTAACGAATTTACTTTCTACTCTACCTGTTTGGCGTGCTATGCAGACTTCCAATAACAACCATTCATCTTCATTGCAATACTTAACAGATGCGGCTTATGTTAGCAGAGTTTTTATTATTGTCAATAAGAATTATTCTCATTTATTTTAATTTCCGGAAATTTTCATTTTTTCTAATAAAATGGAACCCGTCTGGATATTGGAGCGATGCTCAATATCATCGGCAACAGCAACAATATTGCGTAACATGTCCGGCAGTTGTCCTGCGATGGTGATTTCTGCAACCGGATATTGAATTTCACCGTTTTCCACCCAAAAACCGGCTGCACCTCGTGAATAATCACCGGTAACTAGATTCACACCTTGTCCCATCACTTCCGTTACAAGCAATCCTCGATTCATTTGGCCTAAAAGTGCGGTCAGTTTTCCGGATGAATTTGGTTTGACCAGCCAATTGTGAATGCCACCGGCGTGTCCTGTGCTTTGCATGCCGAGCTTGCGTCCGCTGTAACTGGTGAGCAAATAGGTTTGTAAAATCCCGTTGCGAATAATCTCCATGTCCTGCGTTCTGACCCCTTCACTATCAAACGGGGTTGAGGCTAATTGACGGAGTAAGTGCGGTCTTTCAGTGATCTCAAACCAATTAGGTAATACTTGTTTTCCTAAGTGATCCAATAAAAAGCTGGCTTTGCGGTATAAGCTGCCACCGCTGATGGCGGCTGCTAAATGACTGATTAAACCCGTTGCGACATCATTTAAGAAAATGACGGGCGCTTCTTGTGTGGCAAGTTTTTGCGGTTGTAAGCGTGCAATGGCTTTTTGTGCTGCATTTTCACCGACCCAATTTGGTTGGGCTAATTGATTAATATCACGAGCCACCGTGTATTCATAATCCCGTTCTAACTGGTCTTGATGTTCTGCAATGACCGAGCAAGAAAGCGAGTAGCGGCTGGATAAATAACTTTGCAACATGCCGTGGCTGTTGCCATAAACGCGCACACCGGTATGGGCATTGAAAGACGCACCCTCACTGTTCACGATGCGTTCATCGTGTTCTAATGCGGCTTTTTCGGTATCCAAAGCAAGTTGCACCGCTTTATCAACATCAATTTCAGCAGCGTGATACAAATCCAAATCCGGCGCATCAAATGCCATTAATTCTTTGTCGGCTAATCCTGCACACTCATCTGGTGAAGTGTATTTGGCAATAGCAAGAGCCGCCTCTACGGTGTTTTTAATGGCTTCCGGTGTTAAATCGGAGGTGGAAGCATTGCCTTTTTGCTGTCCTACATAGACGGAAATACCTAGTGCGCCATCGTTGTTAAATTCAACGTTTTCAATTTCCTGTAAACGGGTGGAGACGGAGAGTCCGCTAGATTTGGTCACCCCCACTTCGGCCGTTGCACCTGCTTTTTGTGCAATTTCAATGGCAAGGCTAACAGCATCGCGCAGTTGTTGTTCTTGTTGACGCAAAAGTGCGGTGGCATTTTCAAGTGTTTTTTGTGGCATTGTGCTTTTCTCAATAATGAAATTTCGCCAATTTTAGCGTATTTTTCTTTTTAAGGCGAACCACAGATTCTGTGCTAAAATGCACCGCACTTTTAAGTAGAGCGATGGAAAAGAAGATGGCAAAACGTAAAAAAGAAGATTTTGACTGGCAGGACGAAGAGCAAGAAGAAATTATTTGGGTCAGCAAAAGTGAAATAAAACGGGATGCGGAAGCATTAAAAAAACTGGGTGAAAAACTGGTTGAGCTGACAAAGGCAAAATTAGATAAAATCCCTTTGGAAGACGCTTTATTGGAAGCCGTGAATTTAGCCCAGCGTCTACAAAAAGAAGCCCGTCGTCGCCAATTACAATATATCGGTAAATTATTGCGCGGGATGGATGTTGAGCCTATCCAAGCAGCGTTAGAGAAATTAGAGAACAAACATCAGCAACAACAAGCAATGTTGCATAAGTTGGAATTATTACGTGATACGTTGGTGGCAAAAGGCGACGATGCATTAACGGATTTTCTAACGGATTATCCGCAGGCTGACCGACAACATCTGCGAAATTTGATTCGTACCGCGAGTAAAGAAAGAGAACAAAATAAACCAGCGAAAGCTTACCGTGAAATTTTCCAGTATTTGAAGGAAATTGTGTTGGAAGATTAACCTGATGTGAAATAATTCAGCCCCTTAATAAGCGATTTATTAAGGGGCTGTTTTTTATGGGCAAATTAATTTAGCCAGAAGAAGTAACCGAAGGTTGCGATAACAAAGATACACACGATATTTAAAAGAATACCGGCTTTTACCATTTCACTTTGTTTCACTTCACCGGTACCGAACACAATGGCATTCGGCGGTGTTGCCACTGGCAACATGAAGGCACAGGAAGCACCTAAACCGATGATTAAGGCTAAACCGATTTCCGGCATACCAAGAGATTGTGCGATAGAAATGAAAATCGGCACTAACAACGCCGCACTGGCAGTGTTGGAGGTGAATTCCGTTAAGAAAATAATGAACGCAGAAACCAATAAACCGATGAGATAGAAGTGACCACCTTCAATCAGGAATACGATTCCGTCAGCCAAAATTTTGCTTGCACCGGAATTTTTTAATACCGCACTTAAGGTTAAGCCGCCACCGAAGAGCATTAATACGCCCCAATCGGTGTTGTCTTGAATTTGCTTCCAGTTTGTTACGCCAGCAACACAAAGGATAACCGCGGCAGATAAAGCAATAACGCTATCGAAACTGGCAATTTTCCCCTCTAATCCTAATGCGCCTGCAAGAATCGGGTTGATTTGGCTACTGAAAACCCAGCTCAATGCAATAAAGACGAAAATCGCTAAGGTAATCCAACGTTGTTTATTCATTGGAATGGCTTCAAATTGTTGGTCAAAACGAATATTGAGTTTTGGCTTGAAGACGATATAAAGCGTGCCAATCATCAGTGGCATAAGAATTAACATAATCGGCAAGCCATACCATAACCAATCAGCGAAGGTGAGGTGCAATTGCGTTGCAACGATGTTGTTTGGCGGGCTTCCCACTAAGGTTCCCATACCGCCGATACTGGCGCTATAGGCAATCCCTAACAGCACGAACACATAGGTGTTATGTTCTGAATTACGATCTAAACGGCTGAGTACGCCCATGGCAAGGGGGAGCATCATGGCCGCTGTCGCTGTGTTACTTACCCACATGGACAAAAATGCGGTAACGGAGAATAAATACATGATCGCGACAAATAAATTGCCTTTTGCCAAAGCCATAATTTTGTTGGCGATCATTTTATCTAGCTGTTGAATATGAAGCGCTGTTGCTAAAGCAAAGCCCCCGAAGAATAAGAAGATATTCGGATCGGCAAAGGTGGCTAGTGCAGTACTTGTTTTCACTAATCCCAAGAAAATAGCGAGAAGTGGAACAATTAATGCAGTGATAGTGACGTGTAAGGCTTCTGTTAACCATAAAATGGCCACTAAAGCTAATAATGCCAACCCACTATTGGCGTTTTTATCAAAAGGTAGTGTATTGAGTAAGACAAAAAATAGAACGACGGCAAAGATAAAGATAATTGCACTCCTATAATTCTTACTTTGATTTTGAGTTGTGTCTTTCATAATTTTAATTCCTGTCAATAAAATCAAAGATCAACATATTGCCAAAAATAGGCAATATGCTAAGGAAACTAACACTTTGTTAACAAAAAGCAATTAGTTTTTTATGGATTTGTGACATCGCGCAAAAAAAGTGCGGTGAAAATTTTCTATATTTTCACCGCACTTTTAGAAGAATAATGACGCAGCTAGAATTAGTCTTGCTCGAAATCTGCGAGGTCTAAGGCTTCTTGTGACAGAATAATGCCGGTGAGATCTGCATACACAAAGTCTTCCGGGAAGAAAGTTACGCCACCAAAGTTGACCGGAACATCGGTTTCGCCGTGGTTGTTTTCATCTGCGCCTACCGGAATTGGGGCTAACGCATGGATGCCAATATCGATATTTTCCAGCTGCTGGATTTGACGAACCGCACCATACACGATGATGCCTTCCCAATGGTTGTCTGCCGCTAATTGTGCGAGTTCCGCATCAATTAATGCACGGCGTACTGCGCCGCCGCCATCAACGACTAATACGCGTCCTTCACCGTTTTCTTCTAAAATTTCAGCTATTAACCCGTTATTTTCAAAGCATTTTACGGTGGTGACTTTGCCATAAAAAGAACTTAGCCCGCCGAAACTTGAGAAAACAGGTTCGACAACATCGACTTGATCGAGATAAATATCGCAAAGTTCAGAAGTATCAATGTACATAAAAGACCCTATTTTTTTTAAGATGAATACTGCGAGCTAGTATAGTCCGTTTCAGCCTAGAAGCAAGCCAAAACTAAATAGCCCATTGATAAGTAACGCAATCAGCGACATTTGCGCCAGCATCGGGCGTAAAGCCACTGGCTCTTTATGAGAGAAAACAAAATAAGCATGTTTGAACAAGAGCGGATAAGTGATCAAAAAGACGAAACTCAACGGATTACGCAAATTCATGAGGGCAAACAAAAGATAAAACAACGCCGCAATGGAAAGCAGCAAGCAATGATAAATCCGCCCATTATGCGGACCTAAGCGCACGGCAAGGGTGTTTTTACCTGCTTTGCGATCTTGTTCAATGTCACGCAAGTTATTGATATTTAACACAGCTGTAGCAAGTAAACCACTGGCAACGGCAGGAAGCAAAATAACGGCAAAGATATCATGTACTTGCAGATAATAGGTTCCGCCGATGCCCAATAGCCCAAAGAAAATTAATACGGAAATATCGCCTAAACCCAAATAGCCGTAAGGCTTGCTGCCCACGGTATAGGTGATAGCCGCCACAATGGCCAATACGCCGAGCATGGAAAACGCAATTAAATCACTGACATTTTGATAAGCAATTCCGATTAAGAGTGCGCCACAAAGGAAACTTAAGGCGATCATCACATAAAGCCCTTTTTTCAGTTGTGCTGCAGAAATGGCGCCTTGCTGAATGCCGCGTAATGGCCCAATACGTTCTGCCGTGTCGGAGCCTTTTTGATGATCACCGTAATCATTGGCGAAGTTGGAAAGAATTTGCAGAAATAACGTGGTCAGTAAACATAACACCGTGATTTCCCAATGGAAACTGCCCGCCCAATAGGCGAGCGCTGAACCGGTTAAAATGGTTGCCAAGGCTAACGGTAAGGTTTTCGGACGCGCCGTTTCAATCCACATTTTTATTGTATTTTTTGTCATAATGGCTACTCGAATAACGAAAAATAAGGCGATTTTTTACCGCACTTTTAGCTAAAATAGGCGCCATTTTACAAGGTTATTCTGCAGATTTTAACTGTTTTAAGGAAAATATGTCCGATTCTCTCACATTGCAGCCCGTGGCTGTGATTCATACGCCTTACAAAGAAAAGTTTTCCGTACCGCGTCAACCTAATTTAGTGCAGGATGGCACAGGCATTGTCGAATTGTTGCCGCCCTATAACCAAGCGGAAGCTGTCCGCGGCTTAGAACAATTCAGCCACCTTTGGCTGATTTTTCAATTTGATCAAATCCCGCAAGGCAAATGGCATCCTACAGTGCGCCCGCCACGTTTAGGCGGCAATCAACGGATTGGCGTGTTTGCCTCGCGTTCTACGCATCGCCCGAATCCACTTGGTTTATCCAAAGTGGAATTGCGCCACGTGGAATGTAAAAACGGCAAGGTGTTGCTACATCTCGGTGCCGTGGATTTAGTGGACGGCACACCGATTCTCGACATCAAACCTTATCTTGCCTATGCGGACAGTGAGCCTGACGCGATTTCCGGTTTCGCTCAAAGCGAACCGAAACCGTTGCTACAAGTGGAATTTACTTTGGAAGCGGAAAGTGCGGTCAAAAAACACAGTAAAAATCGACCGCACTTACAACGTTTTATTATCGAAGTGATTCAACAAGATCCCCGCCCGGCGTATCAACAAGGCAAAGCCACCGATCGCCTTTACGGCATTTCGTTGTATGACTTAAATGTGAAATGGCGGATTAAAGTGGATACAGTGGATGTGGCGGAAATCGTGCAAATTGAAACCTTAGTAAATCATCAGGAAGATTAATCTGCGAACTTTTTGAAGTGTATTTCTGATGAGAAAATATTTTAAATTTTCACCGCACTTTTCCGCTTTCTTATTCACTCAACCCCGCCAAAATCGAACATTCTGGGCAGTCGTTGCCTTGGCAGTTGTCGTGCCAGCGTTGGAGTTCAGCCACCATGTTTTGTAGTGCCTGAATTTGCGCGTTGAGGGTTTCGATATGTTGTGCCGTAAGTTGTTTTACTTCACGGCTGTTGCGATGCGGGTTGTCTTGCAATTTAAGTAATTGGGCGATTTGTTGCAGGGAAAAGCCCACGTCTCGCGAGTGGCGGATAAAACGCAAACGGGCGAGATCGTTTTCTTCATAATAGCGGTAACCTGAAAGTGTACGTGTGCCGGCTTTGAGTAAGCCCCGTTTTTCGTAATCACGGATTTGTTTGGCAGATAAGCCGGTGAGTTTGGCTGCTTGACTGATGTTCATAAAAAGTGTTTGACCTTAACCTAACGTTAAGGTTTATATTAATCTCGCCGACCAAGGTCGGCAAGGTTTAACTTAACAAAGGAGCAAATAATGCAAAACGTAACCCTAAAAATTGATGGCATGACCTGTGGTTGTTGTATGAAAAACGTGACTCGCGTATTGAGTGAATTGGACGGTGTGGCGCAAGCTGACGTCAGTTTGGAAAAAGCGCAAGCGGTCGTGAGTTTTGATGAAAATAAAGTGCAACCGGCAGCGTTGGTAGAAGCCGTGGAAGATGCCGGGTTTGATGTCGAAGTGGCGTAATTTTTCTGCTTGTTAAGGCGGCATGAAAACACTGTTTTGTTTGACAGCGTAAAAACGAGTTGAAAACCCACCGCACTTTTCTGTGAAAGGAAATAAAAAGAGGATGTTATGCAAAAAGTCTCCATTCAAATTGGTGGCATGACGTGTCAGTCGTGCGCCAGTCGGATTGAAAAGGTATTGAATAAAAAGGATTTTGTGCAGCAGGCGGGCGTGAATTTCGCCAGTGAAGAAGCGCAGATCACTTTTGATGAAAAGCAAACTTCCATTGAACAACTGATCCAAATTATTCAAAAAACCGGTTTCGCCGCCCAATTAAAGCAAGAACAGACAGCATTGCCGCAAGAACGTAAACTCTCGTGGCGGTTGATTTTCTTGTGGCTAATTAACGTGCCGTTTTTAATCGGTATGCTCGGCATGATGCTGGGGCGACATGATTGGATGTTACCGCCGATGTGGCAAATGGTGTTAGCCACGATTGTGCAATTCGGTTTGGCGATTCCCTTTTATAAAAGTGCTTGGGGCAGTATTAAAGGCGGGTTAGCAAATATGGATGTGTTGGTCAGTCTTGGCACCTTAACTATTTATTTTTATTCCGTCTTTATGCTGTTTTATATGCCATACATGTCTCATGATCACGGTTCGGCGAATATTTATTTTGAAGCGTCCGTCATGGTATTGGGTTTTGTGAGTTTGGGAAAATTCTTAGAAGATCGCACCAAAAAGCACAGCCTAAATAGCCTTGGTTTGTTGTTACAGCTGACACCGAAACAGGTGCGCGTGCAACGTAACGGCGAATGGCAAACCGTGCCGTTAAATCAAATCCAAGTGGGCGAGCTATTGCGCGCCAATCAAGGTGAGCGCATTGCCGCCGATGGCGTGGTGGAAGAGGGGGCTGGTTGGTGTGATGAAAGCCATTTAACTGGCGAATCGCTACCTGAAATGAAAAAATCGGGAAGCCCTGTGTTGGCAGGGGCGATGGTGACGGACGGCAGTTTGGTTTATCGCTCGCAACAGCTTGGCAGCCAAACGTTGCTCGGCGATATGATGAATGCCCTTTCTGAAGCGCAAGGCAGCAAAGCACCCATCGCCCGTTTTGCTGACAAAGTGGCGGCGGTGTTCGTGCCAACGGTAATAGGCATTGCCTTGCTGACGTTTTTACTCACTTGGTGGCTTCAACAAGATGTGGTGACGGCCTTAATTCACGGCGTTGCCGTGTTGGTGATTGCCTGCCCTTGTGCCTTGGGCTTAGCGACGCCTGCGGCGATCATGGTTGGCATGGGGAAGGCAGTGAAACAGGGCATTTGGTTTAAAGATGCCGCTGCCATGGAAGAATCCGCCCATGTGAATGCGGTGGTGTTGGATAAAACCGGCACGCTCACAGAAGGCAAACCGCAAGTAGTTGCTTTTTGGCAGGCGCAAAGTGCGGTCTATTCTGAAGATGAAATTTATGCGTTGGCGGCCGCCATTGAACAGAGCGCAACGCATCCGTTGGCAAAAGCCCTTGTGCAAGCCGCAGTGGTGAAAAACGTAGTGTTGCCTGCAGTGCAACATATTCAGACCGATGTGGGGCAGGGGATTCAAGGCGAGATTGAACATATCGGCACGGTGAAAGTGGGGAAACCTGCCTATTGCGATTTGACGTTACCGACCAATCTTGATCCGGTGTGGCAGATTGCCAGCATTGTGGCAGTTGCCGTAAATAATGAGCCCGTTGCCGCGTTTGCCTTAGCAGACGCCTTAAAACCGGACAGTCAAAAGGCGATCCAGCGTTTGCAGGCACATAGTATCAATGTGTATATCATGAGTGGCGATAATCCGAACGTGGTGCAATACATTGCTGATCAGCTTGGGATTCAACATGCGCAGGGCAATATGTCGCCGCGAGATAAAGCAAGTGCGGTCAAACTTCTCCAAGAAAATGGCAACGTGGTCGCTATGGTAGGGGATGGGGTGAATGACGCGCCGGCATTGGTTGCGGCGAATGTGAGTTTTGCTATGCACGATGGTGCAGATGTGGCGCAACACAGTGCGTCGGCAACCCTGATGCAGCATTCGGTCAATCAGTTGGTGGATGCCTTACTGATTTCCCGCGCTACCTTGAAAAACATTAAACAAAATTTATTTTTTGCGTTTATTTATAACGTGTTGGGCATTCCGTTAGCCGCCTTGGGTTTGCTCAGTCCGGTGGTTGCCGGCGCGACGATGGCGATGAGTTCTATTTCTGTGTTAAGCAATGCGTTACGCTTAAAGAAAGTGAAAATTGAATAGTCGTGGAAAAGAAAAGTGCGGTTAAAATTAACCGCACTTTTTTATTTGTTGGAATAAATCAATTCCGGAGATTGGTTGTCGTTGATGACCTTTTCATTCACCACTACTTTTTCCAATCCTTCTAAAGAAGGCAAGTCGTACATGGTGTCAAGCAGGACGCCTTCGATGATGGAGCGTAAGCCGCGGGCGCCGGTTTTTCGGGCGAGGGCTTTTTTCGCCATGGCGATTAAGGCGTCTTGGGTGAATTCCAGTTTCACGTTTTCTAATCCAAACAACGCTTGATATTGTTTACACAAGGCATTTTTCGGTTCGGTCAGAATACGCACAAGGGCTTCTTCATCTAATTCGCTTAACGGTGCAACCACCGGTAAACGTCCGATAAATTCCGGGATTAAACCGTATTTCATTAAATCGTCCGGCTCTACCTGTTTGAATAAATCAGTCAACGTGGCTTTGTCTTTTTCGCTCTTGATTTCGGCGCCGAAACCAATCGCAGTGGCGACGCTGGTGCGTTTTTCAATGACTTTATCTAAGCCGGCAAAGGCACCGCCACAAATAAACAGAATTTTGGAGGTATCGATGCGCAACATTTCCTGTTGTGGGTGTTTGCGTCCGCCTTGTGGTGGAATGGAAGCAACCGTGCCTTCAATCAGTTTTAACAAGGCTTGTTGTACCCCTTCACCGGAGACATCACGGGTGATGGATGGATTCTCCGATTTGCGGGTGATTTTGTCGATTTCATCGATATAGATAATGCCTTGTTCCGCACGTTCGATGTCGTAATCGCAGTTTTGTAGTAATTTTTGCAACACGTTTTCTACGTCTTCGCCCACGTAACCGGCTTCTGTCAAGGTGGTGGCATCTGCCATGGCGAAAGGCACGTTTAACATACGTGCCATGGTCTCTGCTAATAGGGTTTTACCGCTACCGGTCGGGCCGATCAGCAAAATGTTACTTTTACCTAATTCCACATCGTTGGTTTGATGTTTGGTACGCAGGCGTTTGTAGTGGTTATACACCGCTACAGCTAACACTTTTTTCGCGTAATCTTGGCCGATGACATAATCGTCTAAGTGGGCACGGATTTTGTGCGGTGTGGGTAATTCCTGTTCTTTTGTCGCTTCTGCGTATTCGCTTTCGGCTTCTTCACCATGCTCTTCATTGAGCAACATATCGTGACACAGTTCGATACATTCATTACAAATGTAACCGGAAGTGCCGGCGATAAGTTTATTGACTTCGTCTTGTTCTTTGCCACAGAAAGAACAATGTAATTCTTTATCTTTTGCCATTTTTATCTCTTAACGTTTGGTAAACACTTCATCGATTAAGCCGTAGTTTTTGGCTTCTTCTGCAGACATAAAGTTGTCGCGATCAGTGTCTTTCTCGATGGTTTCAATGGGTTGTCCGGTGTGGAATGCCAGGCGTTCGTTTAACGTACCTTTAATTTTTAAAATCTCTTGGGCATGAATTTGAATATCCGATGCTTGTCCGCGGAAACCGCCTAACGGTTGGTGGATCATCACGCGAGCATGTGGCAAGGCACCACGTTTGCCCGCTGCGCCGCCGGCTAATAAAAAGGCGCCCATGGAACAGGCTTGTCCAACGCACAAGGTGCGCACATCGGGCTTGATGAATTGCATGGTGTCGTAAATTGCCATACCGGCAGTCACGGAACCGCCCGGTGAATTGATATATAAATTGATGTCTTTATCGGGATCTTCTGATTCTAGGAAAAGCAATTGTGCCACAATCAGATTGGCCATGTTGTCTTCCACTTCACCGCTTAGGAAAATCACGCGATCTTTCAGTAAGCGAGAATAAATGTCATAGGCGCGTTCGCCACGGGAAGTTTGGTCAACGACCATAGGAATTACACTCATATGTTCCTCAATTTAGTCAGGATAGGGTGAAAAGTGCGGTCAGAAAAAACAGAGTTTTTTGATATTGGACGAGCCAACAGCGCCGCAAGAACAAAATTCTTTCATAAAAAACGGCGGCTATTTTACCTGAAAAATTGGGTTTGCTGAATGACTATTCCAGCAAAAATAAAAATGCGGTCATTCGTTTGAAAAAATGACCGCACTTTTAGGCATTGGAACCTGTTATTACGGTTCTTGTTTTGCCGGATCCTCTTTCAACGAGTGGTAGTCCACCAAGGCTCGCCAGTTAAAGACTTTGATCGGCTGCGGTTTCGGGTTGAAAAAATCTTCTTGGCTTAAATGACTTTCTTTAATGCCTAACCATTGGGCAAAGCCATGAATAAAATTAAAGGCGCTTTGCGGATTTTGAATGATCGTTCTTTTGGTATCGTCACTGGAAAAACGAATAAATGGCACCGCATAACTTTGTTTATATTCCTTGTTATTTAGCATAGACAGGTTTTTGCCTTCGCCTAAATGCGCCAACCCGTGATCCGAGAAATAAATGACGGAATAGCTTTGGCCTTGATCTTTGAGTATTTGATTCACCTCAGACAATAAACTGTCCGTTTGTTTTAACGTATCTAAATAACACGACATTTCTCGGCTAATTAAATGGAATTTGGGTTCTTCGCCATTTAAATGGGCGCAAAAGGTCGCGTGTGAGCCAATTAAATGTAAAACGATTAATTTGGTTTGATCTTTATCTTTCGTCAAAAGTTGTTTCAACGGCGCTAATAACGCCGTATCGGCGATATTGTCCGAATCATACCCGCCTTTTTTGGTAAAGAACGATTCATCTGCTTGAATACCGATACGCGATGCCATGGTGTCCCATTCGCCGACTTTGCCTTGGTTGGACAACCAGTAAGTTTTGTAATGGGCAAGTTTGGCAAGCGAGATAATGTTATCGGTGTAAACCGTTTCTTCATTGTTATTAATGGAACGATACAGGGTGCGTTGCAACGACGGTTGCGTATTTGGGCCGGCGGCCACATATAAATCGAAAATCAAGCCGTTCACGTGTTCTAAAAACGGCGTGGTTTTTTGTGGATAGCCGTATAAAGAGGTGTAATCCCGACGCATACTTTCGCCGATCACTAATACATAGTTTTGGTATTTGGGCTCAACGGAAAGAATGTGCCATTCCGGTGTTTTGGTCAAGGCATCATTTAATAATGCCCGTTGCGTTAAATAGGTGTTATTCACTTTGATGGCGTTGGAAAGAAAACTCACCGGATAAAATTTTGAGGCTTTAAAAAATTCGGAGAGCTTGAATTCTTTCTCGGGATCCGTATTTTTTACTTCTTTTGCAATGGGCTTATAAAGTGAAAAGGCGAGAAGAGCAAGGTAAACGGCTGCATAGATTTTCTTCTGAGATTTATTTGAGGTTTTATGTCGTTGAATCAATAAGATAACGATAAATAAAAGAAGATAGAAAAAAGTAAAAATATAAATAGAGAGCGGAATCGCTTTAAAAAAACTGATGGTTTCACTGAAATTGGTTTCATAAACCGAGGCAATTACCCCAATCGACACCGGCCCATATAATAAGCCGGAAGGAAGATAGCCGAGAGAGAGGACGAAAATAAAAAGAAAGCCAATTAAAAATAAGAGCTTACTGTGCTTCCGTAAGGTGAAAAGCAGCAAACCTAACGCAAAAATGCTCACCAGATTAGTCCGATAATTATCCAAAATGCCCAAAGCAATGTGGGAAAGAAAGGAAAAAATCAATAATAACAACGCAAAAGTGATGTCATTATCGATGAGATTGTGTTTTTTGAATTGATTCATTTTAGGTGCCACGGGTATTTTTCATGTGCTTTTCTAAGGGCGGAAATTTTAGCCCCTTTATTCCCCAAAATGAAGTATTTTCTTTTCAATACATTAAGTTATAACCATTCCTTATGGGGGATGCGATTTTTTTATTTGCATTTAAGGGGATTAATTTTAATAATGTGGCGATTTTTGAAAAGGTATTGATGCAGTAAGACTCGAGCGAATTGGGCGTTACGCAAATAAAGGAAATTTTATGAATATTCAGCAGGTTATAAAAGAAAATCGCTTGGAACTGTTGTTCCAGCAAGGATCATTTGGTCTTGAAAAAGAAAGCCAACGTGTGCACGCAGATGGGGCAGTTGTGGTGACTGAACACCCAAAATGCTTCGGTAATCGTTCTTATCATCCTTATATCCAAACGGATTTTGCGGAAAGTCAGCTTGAATTAATCACCCCACCCAATAAAAAAATTGAAGATACGTTGCGTTGGTTATCCGCCATTCACGAAGTGGTGTTACGCTCTTTACCGGAAGACGAATATGTCTTTCCGTTGAGTATGCCTGCCGGCTTGCCACCGGAGGATCAAATTAAAGTGGCACAACTGGACAATCCGGTCGATGTGGCGTACCGCGAGCATTTAGTGAAATCTTACGGTAAAAGCAAGCAAATGGTGAGTGGTATTCACTACAACTTCCAGCTTGAGCCTGCATTCATTCAACAGCTGTTTGCACGACAAAATGACTACAAAAGTGCGGTGGATTTTCAGAACGATTTATATTTGAAAATTGCCCGTAATTTCTTGCGTTATCAATGGATTCTCGTCTATTTATTAGCAGCCACGCCAACGGTTGACGCCAATTATTTTCGCCACGGTACGCCATTGAAAGCGGGGCAATATGTGCGTAGCCTGCGTTCCAGCCGGTATGGTTATGTAAATGACCCGAGTGTTAAAGTGTCCTATGACAGCCTGAATGATTATGTGGCAACCTTGGAGCAGGCGGTCAACAGCGGACAGCTTATTGCCGAAAAAGAATTTTATTCCAACGTGCGTTTGCGTGGTGCGAGACAGGCGCGCGAATTGCTACAAAACGGCATTCAATATTTGGAATTCCGTCTGTTCGACCTAAACCCGTTTGAGGCTTATGGTATCGCCTTAAATGATGCCAAATTCGTGCATTATTTTATTTTGCTAATGGCGTGGCTAGATGAAGAATCCTTCGCAAGTGCGGTGGAATTAGGCAAAGAAAAATTAGCGCAAGTGGCGTGGGAAAATCCGCTGTCGGCAACGGCTTTCCAAGCAGAAGGCGAACGTGTTTTACAGCAATTATTAGCGATGTTGGCGGAAATTCACGCCGATGCAGAGATGGACGAGATCGTCAAAGAGAAACTGGCTCAGTTTGCTGATCCAAGCCAAACGCTTGGTGCGCGCTTAGTCAATGCCATCGAAGCACATGGCGGTTATCAAAAACTGGGCGCGGAACTGGCGATTCGTTACAAAAAACAAGCCTTTGAACGTTTTTATGCCTTGTCGGCTTTCGACAACATGGAGCTTTCCACCCAAGCGCTGATGTTTGATGCCATTCAAAAAGGCTTAAAAATGGAGATTTTAGACGAGCGTGATCAGTTCTTAAGTCTGCAATTCGGTGACCATTTGGAATATGTCAAAAACGGCAACATGACTTCCCATGACAGCTACATTTCGCCGCTCATCATGGAAAATAAAGTGGTGACCAAAAAAGTCTTAGCAAAAGCCGGCTTTAACGTGCCGCAAAGTGTGGAATTTACCAGTGTGGAACAAGCCGTGGCCAATTATGCTTTATTCGCAGGGCGTGCTGTGGTGATTAAACCAAAATCCACTAATTACGGTTTAGGCATCAGTATTTTCCAACAGGGCGTGCATGATCCTGAGGATTTTGCTAAAGCTATTGAAATTGCTTTCCGCGAAGACAAAGAAGTGATGGTAGAAGATTACCTCACCGGCACGGAATACCGTTTCTTCGTGTTAGGTGATGAAACCCTTGCCGTGTTGTTGCGTGTGCCGGCAAATGTGATTGGCGATGGCGTGCATACGGTGGCGGAATTAGTGGCACAGAAAAACGATCATCCGTTGCGTGGCGATGGCAGTCGTACGCCATTGAAGAAAATTGCGTTGGGCGATATCGAACAGTTACAGCTAAAAGAACAAGGCTTAACCATGGACAGCGTGCCGGCAAAAGATCAGCTGGTGCAGTTACGTGCCAATTCCAACATTAGCACCGGTGGTGATTCCATTGATATGACCGACCAAATGCACCCAAGCTACAAAGCCTTGGCGGTTGGCATCACCAAAGCCATGGGCGCTGCGGTGTGTGGTGTGGATTTAATCATTCCCGATTTAACCAAACCGGCTGAGCCAAGTTTGCAATCTTGGGGCGTAATTGAAGCCAACTTCAATCCAATGATGATGATGCACATCTTCCCGTACGCAGGACAATCCCGTCGTGTGACGCAAAACGTACTGAACATGCTCTTCCCTGAGCTGAAATCATAGCCCAATAGCGTAAAAGGCGAACTTAAAGGTTCGCCTTTTTGTTTACCTTAAGTGCGGTCGGTTTTACAACTGTTTTTTGTTACATTCGATACTTGCGAACATGGCAAAAGACACACGTTTCAATGCAATTTATGCTATATTGTTCCTCACTTTTTGTGCATTTATTGAGGCTGAATTTTGACCGAACAAGTTACTCAAACCTTCACGTTGGAACCGCAGGATAACGAGCGTTTGCGTTCATTGTGTGGTGCGGGAGACGAACACCTTTCTTTAATCGAAAAATATTTCAATCTTTCCATTGCCCGCCGAGGTTTTACTTTTACATTACAATCGCAAGAAGAAAATCTATCGGCACATGTTCAGCATATTGTGCAAAGTGCGGTGGATTTAATTCGTGATTTATATGCGCAAACCGCGCCGATGCGTGGGCAGATCAAAGAATTAGATTTGGAAGATGTGCACATCGCGTTGGTGGAAAGCCGTATTTTAGAACAAGATGCCGAACCAACCCGCTCTGAAAGCAAGGTGTATAGCACAACGATTAAAACCAAGCGGGGTTTAATTAAACCGCGCGGGCCAAATCAAATTCAGTATTTGCACAATATTTTGCGTTATGACATCAGTTTCGGTATCGGGCCTGCAGGCACGGGAAAAACCTTTTTAGCGGTCGCCGCCGCGGTAGAAGCCTTAGAACGACAAGAAATTCGTCGTATCTTGCTGACCCGCCCTGCGGTGGAAGCCGGTGAAAAGCTGGGTTTCCTGCCGGGCGATTTAGGGCAGAAAATCGAGCCGTATTTACGCCCGCTCTATGATGCGTTATTTGAAATGTTAGGTTTTGAGCGCGTGCAAAAACTCATGGAACGCAATGTGATTGAAATTGCACCGTTGGCGTATATGCGTGGGCGCACCTTAAACGACAGTTTTATTATTTTGGATGAAAGCCAAAACACCACCGTGGAACAAATGAAAATGTTTTTGACCCGCATCGGCTTTAATTCGAAAGCGGTGATTACCGGCGACATTACGCAAATCGACTTGCCTCGCTCACAAAAATCCGGTTTGCGTCATGCCATTGAAGTGTTGTCCGGCGTGGAAGAATTAAGTTTTAATTACTTTGACAGCAAAGACATTGTGCGCCATCCGGTGGTGGCGAAAGTGGTGCAGGCGTATGACGCTTGGGATGCGCAGGAAGAAATTCGTCGTCGCGAATTGGCGGAGCAACGTAAAGCAGAACGTGAAGAAAAAGCCGAGCGCGAAGAATAAACTGAGAGAGAAGAAAAAGTGCGGTCAGAAATTACAATGAATTTAGGAGAGCAACATGGGTAAGATGATCATTGATTTACAAATCGCTTGCGAGCAAGAAACCGGCTTGCCAACCGCAGAGCAAATCGAACAATGGGCGACAGCCGCGGTAAAACCGCAAAGTGATGAAGTGGAAATGACCGTACGTATTGTAGATGAAGCGGAAAGCCATGCGTTGAATTTGAATTATCGCGGCAAAGATCGCCCGACCAATGTGTTGTCTTTCCCTTTTGAATGCCCTGATGAAGTGGAGCTGCCGTTACTCGGCGATTTGGTGATTTGCCGCCAAGTGGTAGAGCGTGAAGCGCAGGAACAAGATAAACCTCTCATGGCGCATTGGGCGCACATGGTGGTGCACGGCAGTTTACATTTGCTTGGCTACGATCACATTGAAGATGACGAAGCGGAAGAAATGGAAAGCCTGGAAATCCAAATCATGACGGGGCTGGGTTTTGCAGATCCATATTTGAGTGAGAAATGAGCCGAGCACTCCTCATTTTAGTGGGCGAGGATGACTTTCTTGCCCACCAATTAAATCACAACCTTTCACTTAAAAGTGCGGTCTGGATTGGTGATGTTTCGCCGCACTTTAATTCCCAATCTTATTTTCCTTTTAGCAAAACGAAAAATCTGCTCGGCAGTGAATTTCCTGCCATCATTTACGACGCGCGCCAAGGTATTCACTTGGATGCCCTCGCCATTGCGACGGGCACGTTGCAGGATGGTGGTCTGCTATTATTGTTGTTGAATTATTGGGCAGATTTAGCCAACCAACCGGACTGCGATAGCCTGCGTTGGTCGGGCGAAAAACACGCCATAAACACACCGCACTTTATCGCCTTTTTACAAGAAAAAATCGCAAAATACGGTTTTCCTGTTTATCAAAATACGCCGTTAACGCTTGCCTCGCCGACGCCTCAAAAAGATCGTTCACCCGATTGTCAGCCAACCTTAGAACAAGCCCGTTTATTGCAACAAATGGCGGAAGCCGAGGAGGAGATCCTGATCGTCACGGCAAAACGTGGGCGTGGAAAATCGGCGTTGGCGGGACTCTTTGCCAAACAGCAATTGGCACAAAACCAGCCGGTGATTCTCACTGCACCGAATAAAAGTGCTGTCAATATTTTTAATGAATTTGCGGGGGCGGAAATTACCTTTATGCCGCCTGATGAACTCAGTCAAAACCTCAGCGACGCGCCACAACAATTTGCCGATCATTGGTTGTTTGTGGATGAAGCGGCAATGATTCCGCTAGACATCTTATTTCGTCTAACTAAGGCTTTTAAACGCGTTGTATTGACAACCACGATTCATAGCTATGAAGGCACGGGTAGGGGCTTTTTATTAAAATTCATGGCGAAAACCGACCGCACTTTGCGTCATTTTGAACTGTTTACGCCGTTACGTTGGCAGGCGGATGACAAACTGGAAGCGTTTATTGACGACCTGTTGCTGTGCGATTGCGAAGATCGTCTGCCACAGCCGCCTTATGATTCTGTGCTTGCGGAGCAGATCCAAATTTCTCATTGTGAACGAATTCCTCATGATCAAATTGAATCTGTTTACGGCTTACTGACCTTGGCGCATTATCGAACCTCGCCTTTGGATTTGCGCCGTTTATTAGATGCGCCACAGCAGCAATTTTATCTTGCTCAAGCGCACGATACCTTGCTTGGTTGCATATGGGCGGTGCCGGAAGGCGGGTTGACGGACAAAACGTTAATTCGCCAAATTCGCCGTGGAGAACGTCGCCCACGCGGGAATTTAGTAGCGCAAATGCTGTGTTTCCAAGCAGGATTGGAGGAGGCGTGTGAATTGCGTTCTTTGCGCATTTCCCGTATCGCCGTGCAACCCAACTGGCAACAGCACGAGCTCGGGCAACGTTTAATTGGGCAGATAAAACAACAACAGATAAAACAACAGGGCGCAGTGGATTTTCTTTCCGTCAGTTTTGGTTACACACCGGAACTGCTCGCATTCTGGCAAAAGTGCGGTTTCATTTTGGTACATTTTAGCGAAAGCAAAGAAGCCAGTAGCGGTTGTTATTCGGTGGTGGCGTTGAGTCCCTTGAGTAAGGAAGGGCGAGTATTCGTGCAACAGGCGGAAAAACAGTTTCAACGCAATTTGCCCCTTTCTTTCCATCCGCTCGCGACACAGTTTGTTCGAACAGAAATAGCTTGGACGCTGGATAGTTCGGATTGGCAATCGTTAAAGAATTTTGCCGATTTTTTCCTGCCGTTATCTTCTGCCTTGCCGTCCATTCGGCGTTTAATCACATCGGCAGGTGAAGCACCTTTTCCTTTGTTGGCAGATTATTGCAAACAGCCGGAAAAAAGACCGAATAAAAAAACGTGGTTGGAAAATTGTCGTTTGGAAGTGAAGAAATGGTTGCAAAAAAATGCCGTCCTTTTATGATAACAATCTCTTAACAATTTAAAAGAAAAACACAAAACCAAGGAGACAAAAATGAGCGAAGAAGGCAAAAAAAGTTGGGTGAAACGCGCGTGGGAAGCCTATTCTGATTTCTGTAAAGAAGCCGGTATTGAGCAAGGCACTTGCCGTGGCTGTGTGCCGGTGGTGAAGTTTGACGAAGACGCCGAACCGAAAGAGAAAAAAGAACAGAAAGAGGAAAGCGCTCACTAAGATTTGCATGCCTGGGGGAGTAATTCCCCTAAGCATGACACTGTTTTTTTATACAGACTTTTATTGGAAATCCCCCTTGTTTGAGCTACACTAGCGGCAATTTTTTTTAATACATTGTCGTTTTATGCAAACTCCATTTTTTCACATCGAAATTCCAACCCAAGCACAAGATCATAAAATTTTAGCCAATATTCTGCCTGGTGCGGATAGCCTTGCCGTGAGCGAAATTGCGGCACAGTTTAACGGGCTAACCGTCGTAGTGACCAACGACACCCGAAGTGCGGTGCGTTTAGAAAAAGAATTAGCGCAACTGAGCCCACTTAATGTCACCTTTTTTCCCGATTGGGAAACATTGCCTTACGACAGTTTTTCGCCTCATCAAGATATTATTTCTGCCCGCTTGAGTGCTTTATTTCATTTACAGCAACGCAAACAAGGCATTTTCATTTTGCCGATTGCCACCTTAATGCAACGTGTTTGCCCGCCGTCTTATTTACAACATCGGGTGTTACTGATTAACAAAGGCGACCGTTTTGTCATTGAAACACTTCGTTTGCAATTGGAAAAATCGGGTTATCGCGCGGTGGAGCAAGTGTTGGAACATGGCGAATATGCTGTGCGCGGTGCCTTATTGGATCTTTTCCCAATGGGAAGTGCGGTGCCTTTTCGCTTAGATTTTTTTGATGATGAAATTGATTCCATTCGTACTTTTGATGTAGATACACAACGCACGTTGCAGGAAATTGATCAAATCAATTTGTTGCCGGCACACGAATTTCCAACGGATAATCAAGGCATTGAATTTTTCCGTAGCCAATTCCGCGCAGCGTTTGGCGAAATTCGACGGGATCCGGAACATATTTATCAACAAATCAGCAAAGGCACGTTAGCGGCAGGGATTGAATATTGGCAGCCCTTGTTCTTTGAAGAAATGGCGACCTTATTTGATTATTTCCCGGCGAATACGCTGTTTATTACCGGCGAGCAAAATCAAATGCAGGGTGAGCGTTTTTATGCGGATGCGGAACAACGTTTTGAGAGCCGCCGTGTCGATCCGATGCGTCCGTTATTGTCGCCCGATAAACTTTGGCTGCGTATTGATGACGTAAATCGTCAGTTAAAAAATTACCCTACTATTGCATTAAAAACGGAAAAAGTGCGGTCGTCCGCGCGGCAGAAAAATTTGGCCATTACGTCTTTACCGACACTGACCATTCAATCGCAACAAAAAGAACCATTACATCAGTTACGCCAATTTGTTGAGCATTTTAAAGGCAATATTTTATTTGTCGTGGAAACGGAGGGGCGCCGTGAAACCTTGTTAAGCCTGCTTGCTCCGCTAAAACTGAAACCAAAACAGATTCATACCTTGGCGCAAGCGACGGAAGAAAAATTGGCTTTAATGGTGAGTCCGTTGGAGCATGGTTTTATTATTGAACAGGATGTGCCCCTTGCCATTATTTGTGAATCGGAATTGCTTGGCGAGCGCGTGCAACAACGGCAGCGGGATAAATCCCGCACGGTGAACCCCGATACCTTGATTCGCAACCTTGCCGAATTGCAAATCGGTCAGCCGGTCGTGCATTTGGATCATGGTGTGGGGCGCTACGGCGGTTTAGTGAGTTTAGAAAATGGCGGTATTAAAGCGGAATATTTGTTGCTCAATTATGCCAACGACTCAAAATTGTATGTGCCGGTGGCGTCGTTACATTTAATCAGCCGTTATGTGGGCGGTGCCGATGAAACCGCGCCGTTGCACAAGTTAGGCTCTGAAGCTTGGGGCAAAGCGCGCAGTAAAGCGGCGGAGAAAATTCGTGATGTGGCAGCAGAGTTATTGGATGTGTATGCGCAACGTGAAGCGCAAAAAGGCTTTGCGTTCCGATATGATCGTGAGGAATTCCAACAATTCACTGCTACGTTCCCGTTTGAAGAAACTCATGATCAACTTATGGCAATTAATGCGGTGATTTCCGACATGACTCAACCGAAAGCCATGGATCGTTTGGTGTGTGGTGACGTGGGTTTTGGTAAAACGGAAGTGGCCATGCGTGCCGCCTTTTTAGCGGTGATGAACCACAAACAGGTTGCCGTGTTGGTGCCGACCACCTTGTTGGCGCAACAACATTTCGATAATTTCAAAGACCGCTTTGCTAACTTACCGGTGAACGTGGAAATGTTGTCCCGCTTTAAAACGGCGAAAGAGCAGAAACAGGTAATTCAAGATTTAGCCGACGGCAAAGTGGATATTCTGATTGGCACCCATAAAATCATTCAAGGCGACGTGCAATTCCATGATCTGGGTTTGTTGATTATTGACGAAGAACATCGCTTTGGCGTGCGTCAAAAAGAAAAAATGAAACAGCTGCGCGCGAACATTGATATTCTCACCCTGACGGCAACGCCGATTCCACGTACGTTAAATATGGCGATGAATGGCATTCGCGATCTTTCCATTATTTCTACGCCACCGGCACGCCGTTTAACGATTAAAACGTTTGTGCGTCAAACGGATGAGTTGGTGATTCGTGAAGCCATTTTGCGTGAAATTTTGCGTGGTGGGCAGGTGTATTATTTGCATAATGATGTAGCGAGCATTGAAAATACGGCAGAAAAACTGACCGCACTTGTGCCGGAAGCGCGCGTGATTGTGGGACACGGGCAAATGCGCGAGCGCGAGTTGGAACGCGTGATGTCGGATTTTTATCATCAACGTTATAACGTGTTGGTGTGTTCTACAATTATTGAAACCGGTATCGATGTGCCGACGGCCAATACCATTATTATCGAGCGTGCCGACAATTTTGGTCTGGCACAGTTGCACCAGTTGCGCGGACGGGTTGGGCGTTCTCACCACCAAGCCTATGCGTATTTGCTCACACCACCACCGAAACTAATGACGAAGGATGCGCAAAAGCGCTTGGAAGCCTTGGAAAGCCTAGACAACCTTGGTGCCGGCTTTATTTTAGCCACCCACGATTTGGAAATTCGCGGCGCAGGGGAATTGCTGGGCAACGAGCAAAGCGGACAAATTGAAAGTATCGGTTTTTCTCTTTACATGGAATTGTTGGAGCGTGCAGTAAAAGCCTTAAAAGAAGGGCGTGAGCCGTCCTTGGACGAACTGACTCAACAACAAACAGAAATTGATTTGCGGATGCCGTCGTTGTTGCCGGAAGATTATTTGGGCGATGTGAATATGCGTTTGTCTTTCTATAAACGCATTGCCGGTGCGGAAAATACCGACGCGTTGGATGAATTAAAAGTGGAGCTTATCGACCGTTTCGGAACCTTGCCACAAGCCACACGGAATCTGTTACAAATTGCCCAATTACGACTGGATTTAAAACCGCTCAATGTCATCCGCTTAGATGCTAACGCACAAGGTGGATTCATCGAATTTGCCCAAAATGCTGATTTAGACCCGATGATCTTTTTACAGTTAATCCAAAGCAATCCGGCGGTTTATCGTTTTGACGGCCCACATAAGTTCCGCTTTACCAAAGATTTAACGGATTACAAAGTGCGGTTAGAATTTGTGACGGATTTGGTCAAAGAATTAATTAAGAAAGAAAGGGGATAAGTTCATCTCGATGAGTTCTTATCATTGGCAAAGCGAAGGTTGAGTTTTGCCAATTTAAAAAACAAATCTAACGCGAGATAAATGCTAAGCAAAAGACATGTAAAAAGGCGCTAAGTTTTCACTTAGCGCCTTTTCTGAATATGGCGGAGGAATAGGGATTCGAACCCTAGGAGGGCGTAAACCCTCGCCGGTTTTCAAGACCGGTGCCTTCAACCACTCGACCATTCCTCCGTGTTTTGAGCGAGGTGAATAATACGGACTTTGCTATATCAAGTCAAGCAGTTAAATAAAAGATTCTATTTAACTGCTTTATTTTCAAACGACTAGTTTTCAGACTCTGTTTTTGTTGGTTCTGCGTAGACATGGCTGATTGCCGTATGATGCCCAGCAGCGCCTTTCCCGTAGAAATAATAGCGGGATTCCTGCCATTCTTGAACCGGATATGTCTTGATTGGCTCATCCGAGGCTTTAGCTAACGTCGCGTCAGCTTTGGTATGAGTTACTGCAGAGAATGTCCCAATACGGCCATTGAACACATAAGTGCGGTCAATTTCGGCCATAAATTTCACATCATGCTCGGCTTTCGGTTCAAGCTGTTCTGCGATTGCCGCAGTTGGTTCTGATGTCACGTTATTGTTTAAACGTTCTAAAGACGCCTGAATTTTTTTCTCAACAGACTCATTTGCCGGTTGGGTAATAAATTCAGTTAACGGTTGAACTTCATTTTTGGCTTTCTCAACAATCATATCTAATGCCGGAACCGTAATGCTTTTCTCGGTTTCTGCAGTTGATTGATTTTGTTGCTCAAGCAATTCATCAACCGATAAGAACGGTGTTTCTTTCGGTTGATTTACTTGCGACATATCGATCCAAACTTTACCGCTGGCTAGCTCAGGAGAGGCTACCGCAGCAAATAACGGCATTGGTGATTTTTCCTGTTGGTTACGACGACGGCGTTGGTTATTCACACGTAAATGACGCGGTAAACGACGTTGACGAGAATTATCACGATTGCGTTCAGGTTCATTTGAGATTTCTGCTGCTTCTGCAGAAACAATGGATTCCTCTGGGGCATGAGCAACATTCGCGTTTTCAACAAATGAAACATTTTCTGCTTGGTCAGCTTGAATGTCATTTACCTCATCATAAACGCGGACTTTTTTGCGTAAGTCACGACGTTGACGACGTTGTGCAGGTTCAGCTTTTTCTTCGGTAACCGGGGTAGAAGATTCAGGTTTAATGATTTCTTCAATCACCTCAGGTTTACGATTACGTTTAGCGTTGCGATCTTGATGACGATTTCTAACCTCAGATTTATCCGCACTTTGTTCTTCAACAACGTTTTCCACGTTTTCGTTGCGAACACGACGGTTGTTACGACGATCTTGATTGCGACGATTACGGTTGTTACTGTTTCTGTTATTCGAACGTGCTTTTTTATTTTTTTCTTCTTGTTTTGGCTCAGAAGCAAATAAACCTTTTAACACGGCAAATAAACGGCTTAACAAAGAAGGTGCTTTCGGCACTTTACGTTCAACCGGCTCCGGTGCAGGCATTGTAATGGCCAAAGAAACCGCCGCACTTTCCACCGCCGGTGTTTCTGCCGGTGTCGCTTCAATATTACGAGAAACCAACGATTCCTCAGCGGCAAAGGTTTCATCTTGATCTTGATGTAATTTTGCTAAATTGTAGCTTAACTCATTCACTTCTTCGCCATCACGAACACGGAACACGCTGAAATTCGGGGTTTCCATCGCTTCGTTTGGTACCACGATAATATCGACATCATGGCGTTTTTCGATGCTATGAATGGCTTTACGTTTTTCGTTTAATAAGTAAGAAGCGATTTGTACCGGAACGATGGTGTGAACCTGTTTGGTATTTTCTTTTAATGCTTCTTCTTCCAATAAACGCAAGATAGAAAGTGAAAGTGATTCGTTATCACGGATTTTACCGGTCCCTTGGCAACGCGGGCAGACGTGATGAGAGGATTCACCTAATGACGGACTCAAACGTTGGCGTGACATTTCCAACAAACCGAAGCGGGAAATACGACTAATTTGAATACGCGCGCGATCTTGACGTACGGCATCGCGAATGCGGTTTTCCACTTCACGCTGATGGCGCACCGGCGTCATATCGATAAAGTCGATCACAATTAAACCGCCCAAGTCGCGTAAACGTAATTGACGCGCAATTTCATCGGCAGCTTCAAGGTTAGTGTTTAATGCGGTTTCTTCGATATCGCCACCACGGGTAGAACGTGCGGAGTTAATATCAATGGCTGTCAATGCTTCAGTGGCGTCAATGACAATAGAACCGCCGGAAGGTAAACGCACTTCACGTTGGAAAGCGGATTCAATTTGGGATTCGATTTGATAATGACTGAACAGCGGTACTTCACCTTGATACAATTTCACTCGATTAATGAAATCCGGACGCACTAATTTGATATGTGCTTTCGCTTTTTCATAGACTTTCGGGCTATCAATCAGAATTTCACCGATATCACGACGCAAATAGTCGCGAATCGCACGCACGATAACATCACTTTCTTGGTGAATTAAGAACGGCGCAGGGCGGCTTTCTGAGGCTTGTTTGATCGCCTCCCAATGGTGCAATAGCACTTTTAAGTCCCATTGCAATTCTTCCGGCGATTTACCTACACCGGCGGTACGCACGATTAAGCCAACACCTTCAGGCACATCCAAAGAACTCAAGGCATCTTTTAATTCCAAACGCTCATCACCCTCAATGCGACGAGAAATGCCACCAGCACGTGGGTTGTTTGGCATGATCACCAAATAACTTCCCGCTAAGGAAACAAAGGTTGTCAACGCAGCACCTTTATTGCCGCGCTCTTCTTTGTTCACTTGAACAATAACTTCTTGTCCTTCAGAAATAATATCACGAATATTTGGGCGACCTTGATAGACATAATCCGCCGGGAAATATTCACGTGCAATTTCTTTTAACGGTAAAAAACCGTGACGTTCTGCGCCATAATCCACAAAAGCGGCTTCTAAACTCGGCTCAACGCGAGTGATTTTTCCTTTGTAAATATTGGCTTTTTTCTGTTCGTGACCAGGACTTTCAATGTCCAGGTCGAATAAGCGTTGTCCATCGACTAACGCAACGCGCAACTCTTCTTTTTGAGTTGCGTTAATTAACATTCTTTTCATTCGTTTTCTCTTTTATCGAAAGGGGTTTATGCCCTAAAAATACGTCATCAAAAATGACCGCACTTTGCTTAGTCGCCGACCTCGTGTCTGTCGCAGAATGTCCGTCTTCCCGACTGTCATCTGCTGGGTGCATTGGCAACCTTATTCACACTCATATCATCTTGATATGTGAATAAAAACAAAACCGGTTAAAAAATGGCTTGCAAGCTGTCGCTCATATTGATGGTTAAAAATCATTGCAATAACAACGTCTTATGCCGAATGCTGCATTGTATTCTATCAATGATAACCTGTTTATTTTAAAGCCTTTTTTATCACTCAAAAAGGCGCGTTATTATCGCTTGAATAGGGATTTTTAGCAAGGCGTTTCGCCCTGTCGAGGCGATTCTTTGCAACATTCAAACTCTCCGCACAATATGCTATGATGCGCGCCAATTTTTATGTAAAAGATCGTAATAAACACAAGATGAATGAAAAGATAGTAAACCCGAACGTGCAATTTCTCACCATAAGTGATGATGAAGCCGGTCAGCGATTGGATAATTTTCTTCTTGCGCGCTTAAAAGGCGTGCCTAAAAGTCTGATTTATCGCATTGTACGCAAAGGCGAAGTGCGGGTGAATAAAGGTAGAAGCAAGCCGGAATATAAATTACAAGCTGAGGATGTGGTACGAATTCCGCCGGTGCGTGTGGCAGAAAAAGCACAGGACACCGTCTCCAATAAACTCACCAAAGTTGCCCAACTAGAACAACACATTATTTTTGAAGACAATTATTTACTCGTGCTGAATAAGCCTTCCGGTATTGCCGTGCATGGGGGCAGTGGGCTTGATTTTGGCGTAATTGAGGCGCTACGCGCACTTCGTCCGGAGGCACGTTTCTTGGAATTGGTTCATCGTTTGGATCGCGATACTTCGGGGATTTTATTGGTGGCGAAAAAGCGTTCTGCGTTGCGTCATTTACATGAACAGTTGCGTGAAAAAACGATTCAAAAAGAGTATTTAGCCCTTGTGCGCGGGCAGTGGCAATCACACTGTAAAGTGGTGCAGGCGCCGCTGTTGAAAAATGAGTTATCGAGCGGTGAGCGCATTGTGAAAGTCAGTGAGCAAGGTAAACCGTCGGAAACCCGTTTTTCCGTAGAAGAACGCTACGAGAATGCCACGTTGGTGAAAGCTTCGCCGGTAACGGGGCGAACCCACCAAATCCGTGTGCATACCCAATATGCCGGCCATCCCATTGCGTTAGATAGCAAATATGGCGACAAAGTATTCGATCAACAAATGGCTGAATTCGGCTTGAATCGTTTATTCTTGCATGCTTATTCTATTCGTTTTGAACATCCGCATAGTGGTGAAACGTTGCGTTTAACGGCACAGTTGGATGAGAAAATGAAAGGGATCTTAAAACGATTGCGAGAGATGAAGTAAAGTGCGGTGGATTTTCCGTGCATTTTGAAAATACTGAAAAAATGACCGCACTTTGTACGATAGAAAACAAAAACGCCAAGCAAAAGCTTGGCGTTTTTTATGTTTCAATTAAATATTTTGGTTGATAAATGCAGCCAATTGATTTTTGGGTAATGCACCCACTTGAGTGGCTACCGGTTTACCGTCTTTAAACAAGAGTAATGTTGGGATACTGCGCACACCGAATTGCATTGGGGTTGCTTGGTTGTCATCAATATTCATTTTCACAATTTTCACTTTACCGCCAAATTCGGCTGCCAAATCGTCAAGGATTGGTGCAATCATTTTGCATGGTCCGCACCATGGCGCCCAAAAATCTAATAATACCGGCACGTCTGAATTTAATACGTCTGCAACAAAAGTCGCATCGCTGGAATGTAATACTTTACTCATTTTTCTGTCCTTATTTCCTTTAGTGAACAATGTCATTTTACATGGCATTTTTGTTTAAATGTGCGCGCATGATAGCATAGCGCAACGCGATTCGCACAAATTAGTTTAATTGCCGAAAACTAAGAGGGTTGCACGGTATTGGCGCATGGCTTGCCCTTACCGATGGCATAAATGTTCGATAAGGTGACGTCAGCGATGCTGGTGAGTGCCTCCTCTGTTAAAAACGCTTGGTGTCCGGTCAACAATACGTTGTGACAGGAAGACAATCGACGGAACACATCATCTTGAATGACTTCGTTCGATTTGTCTTCAAAGAATAAATCTCTTTCATTTTCATAAACATCCATGCCTAAAGCGCCGATTTTACGTTGTTTTAACGCATCAATAGCTGCTTGCGTATCAATGAGCGTACCACGGCTGGTGTTGATGATCATGACACCGTCTTTCATTTTGGCAAAGGCGTCACGGTTGAGCAGATGGTAGTTTTCCGGTGTTGCCGGACAGTGTAATGTAATCACATGAGCGCGATGATAAAGTTCATCCAAGGTGACATATTCCGCGCCTAACTCTTCTGCTAGCGGATTTTTAAACGGATCGTAGGCCAAAATCTGCATGCCAAAACCTTTGAGAATGCGAATCACGGCAATGCCGATTTTCCCTGTGCCGACCACGCCGACGGTTCGCCCATGCATATTAAAGCCGATCAGCCCTTCTAAAGAAAAATTCGCCTCGCGCGTACGTTGATAGGCTCGGTGAATACGACGATTTAACGTCATCATCAACCCGACAGTATGCTCTGCCACAGCTTCCGGGGAATAGGCCGGCACGCGAACGACCGTTAAGCCAAGTTCTTGTGCGGCTTTCAAGTCCACGTTGTTAAATCCGGCGCAACGTAAAGCAATAATTTTTACCCCAAGTGCGGCGAGTTTTTCCAACACTTTTCGGCTGCCGTCATCATTCACGAAAATACATACGGCTTCACAGTGTTCCGCCATTTTTGCCGTGCGTTCACTGAGCATGAAATCATAAAATTCTAATTCCAAACCATACTTAGCATTAATTAACTCTAAATATTTTCGGTCGTAACTTTTCGTACTATATACTGCAACTTTCATTTTGCCCTCCCAATACGTTGAGTTTATTTTAATTGAGCGAATGCCTGCACTAAATCTGCTTTGATATCTTCTATATTTTCTAAACCAATGGAAAAACGTAATAGATCATTGGTGATCCCACGTGCAATGCGTTCAGCTTCCGGAATATCCATGTGTGTTTGAGTTGCCGGATAGGTGATGAAACTTTCTGTGCCTCCAAGGCTTTCGGCAAAGGTGATGAGTTTAATTGCTTTCAGGAACGTATTTACCCAAGCTTCATTTTGTAAACGGAAAGACAACATGCCGCCTTTATTTGGGTACAACACATCTTTTACTTGTGGTTGTTGACGTAAAAACTCGGCAACGGCGGTCGCATTTTCTTGATGACGTTGCATGCGCAGAGCCAAGGTTTTCATGCCACGAATGGTTAACCAAGAGTCAAACGGTGATAACACAGGGCCGGCGCCGTTCTGAATATAAAACAGTCGATCGCAAAGTTCTTTTCCTTTGGCTACGATTAAACCGACTAAAACATCATTATGTCCGGCAAGGTATTTTGTGCCACTGTGAACCACAATATCCGCACCATGTTCCATCGGGCGGAACAGCATCGGTGTTAAAAATGTATTATCAACGATCAGTAATAAATTGTGACGTTTGGCAACCTGCGCAATGGCATCCACATCGCATTCTTCCATTAATGGATTGGAAGGGGTTTCAATAAAAATTGCTTTTGTATTCGGGGTAATTGCGGCTTCAATAGCTTGTACGGAAGCGGTGTTCACATAAACCGGTTTAACACCATGGGTGTTTTTATAACAAAAATCCAATAAGCGATAAGTGCCACCATAGACATCACTGGAAACAATCCATTCATCCGGTGCGGTAAATAACGACATTAATAATTGAATAGCCGCCATGCCGGAAGAACAGGCAAATCCGCGTTCACCTTTTTCTAACTGAGCAATGGTTTCTTCGAGTACGGCACGCGTTGGATTTTTGGTTCGGGTATAGTCAAATCCGGTGCTTTCACCAATGCCGTGATGGCCGTAGGCGGTAGAAAGAAAAATCGGGGTGGAAACAGCACCTGTACGTTCGTCAGTGCGATTTCCCGCTTGGGCTAATAAGGTATCAATTGCATATTTTTGTGTCATGAATCTCTCCGAGAAAATAAAAAAAATTGGCGCCGCACTTTAAGAAAAAGCGAATTTCATTTTGGCATAAAGTTCTTTTTGATAAAAGGAGATTTTCTAACACCTTGATTACAAAAATTAAAATGAAATGCCATTAAATTTTAATATTTTGCAGTTTTTTTCAACAAACTCACTGATTTCTGAAATTGTTTGTTGACAGTTTTAGAGAAGTCAGTAAAATGCAGCGCACTAACAGCAGATGCGGGAATAGCTCAGTTGGTAGAGCACGACCTTGCCAAGGTCGGGGTCGCGAG
>OGJD01000045.1_pt1 | contig 129250 bp, 79 predicted proteins | sample 1571971 | NCBI WGS metagenome assembly OGJD01 (sample SAMEA2582117, study PRJEB24529) | metagenome | biome: Human gut stool | place: China | collected 2011
TATCCCATGGGTAATAAGATGATTCGAAAAGCACATGAGGAATCAGTTGACGATTACGGTAATAGCCTGGCATTACAGAGAAATCGAAACGCATCCCGGCTTTCATATCGGGTATATGTGAGATTCCTGCGTATCGCTTAGAGTAAGGCCCCCAAGCTTGCAGTGAGGTGATGTCGTGACTATCGGTAAAACATGATGGAGGGATCGTTGATTGTCCCAATACAGATGTTATCCAAAACATGATCATTAGTAACATCATTAAAGATTGCTTAGTTTTCATATTAGAGTTTAAAATGGTTCGTTGTAACAAAGGTAAGACTTTTGATTTTTTAGAAAGATAGAAACTGTTCAATAAAAAGTATAAATTGTCCATAATGCAAATAATTGGTCATTATAATTTAGTGAAGTCTTTCTTATTAGTTGTTAAAAACGCTTTGGGACTAATTTTCCATTTATTGACCTGTTTGTATCACTCTAAATGCAACAGAATTTCTACTTTTGTGTCGTTCATAAAAACTATTATGGTCGTTTTATGTGAGTACTTGATAAAATAAAATAAAGAAGATAAAGAATATAACGATTGTTTTTTGAAGTATAGTTAAAAAGAATGTTTGAAGGATAACACATTTATTTTTTAATCATATGTCGTACAAGGAGCTTGTATTGAGTTCCAACTTAAATCTTATGAAATGAATAACAAGTTAATTGAAAAAACAAGTATCACTCGTCGTACACATCGTTTTATATATATGCTGACAGGGATACTTTTGCTTCTATCGTGCGGATCGGATAACAATAATCCGACTGAGGATCCGGGAAATACTACGAATTACTACCTACAATTACAACCGAATGGTCTGAATGCAATTAGGGTTTCTTGTACAGAAGAAAACTTTGTGTTTCCTTTCCAAATCAAGGTTATAGGGAATGGAACTAATAAAGGGTTTAAAGCTCAAATAAACCCATGGAGTGAGGATGAACTGAAAGCATATAATAATAAGGAGAAAACTTCTTATGTACTTTTGCCCTCATCGTTGTATTCTCTGACTTCTACAGAACAGGTTTTCAAAGAAGGAGTTTCAATTATGGATGTTGAGGTTAGCTTTAATCCGTCTAAAGTATTTGCTGAATTTAGGGAAAAAGGCGCTGAATATGTCATTGCTTTAAAACTTAGTAGTGATAAAATTCAGGTACGAGATAGTCAGAGCGAAATATTACTTGGCATTTCTTATGATTATCCAACAGCTTCTTTTGCCACCTCTTTTGTAGAGGTTAGTGTCAATAAAGATGTGATTCCTGTATCTATTGCTGCATCACTTGATTATACAATAGATGGGATACCAACAGCTAATCCTTGGGATTTTGTCTGTGGTTTCGTTCTGCCATCTAATGCTGAAGAATTGGTTGCAGAATATAATAAAGTCTATAAAACTTCATATCAACTTCTGCCCGCAAGTAATTATGATTTAGGTGAGGGTGTGTCTTTTAAGGCTGGTGAAACTCAAGCTAATGGAGAAATTACAATTAAGCGTGAAGGAATGGCTGTTGTGGATTATTTATTACCATTGCAACTTGGCGAGTGCTCTAACAATGGAGTTATTTGCCAGGAAGAGATATGCTATCTTAAGGTAGGGCGTACATATACTAATCCAATTATATCAGATAAAAGTGTACCGGACCCTACGGTAATTCGCGCTAATGACGGGTATTTTTATTTATATGCTACTCAAACTAGCACTTATTGGATGCCGATTTATCGTTCGAAAGATCTAGTAAATTGGGAATATCAAAAGACAGCCTTTACACAGGATACTAAGCCATCTTTATCAGGTGGAGGTGCTTTTTGGGCTCCAGAAATGACATATATTAATGGGAAATATGTTCTTTACTTTTCATGGGCTAAGATGAATGGAGCGGATGTTAGCTATACGGCTGTAGCTGTTTCTGATTCTCCTTTAGGTCCTTTCCCGAACAGTAAGGCGTTAATTACTAATGAAGAGTTTGGTTCTAATGTAATTGACCAGTTTTATTATGAGGAAAATGGAAAGAAATACATGTTTTTTGGAAGTTTCAAGGGAATTTATGTAACGGAACTTACAGATGATGGTCTTTCTGTTAAACGTGATGTGGATGGTATGCCTGTTTTGAAGAAACAAGTTTGTGGTAATGCATTTGAGGGGACAAATATTTATAAGAAGAATGGTTATTATTATTTATTTGCTTCCATTGGTAACTGTTGTAATGGTATTAATAGCAGTTATAAAGTGGTAGTTGGTCGTTCTAAAGATTTATTAGGTCCTTATGTAGATAAGAAAGGAAAAGGCATGCTTGATAATAGTTGGGAACTTGTGTTAGAAGGGGATGGACAGAAATGGATCGGACCGGGGCATAATTCTATTATTATACAAGATGATGAAGGTACAGACTGGATGATTTATCATAGTTATATGAAAGATGCAAATGGTGGCGTCGGTGGACGCTTGGGAATGCTAGACCGAGTATTGTGGACTAATGACGGTTGGCCATACATCAAGAATTGTGTTCCTTCTAATTCAGGATTGATACCGGTATTTAATTCTAATAATTGAAATCGAGATATATTTATTAACATTTAAAATCAATGTATTATGAAAATGAAAACAAAGAATCATGTTTGGCATTTTTTGTGGGGATTGTTGGCATTGGTTAGTTTCTGTTTCGTCAGTTGTAAAGATGATGACGAAGGAGGAGAACAGCCCTTTGACCCAAGCAAGCCTGTAGTTATTTCTGATTTTACTCCAAAAGAAGGGGGCTTAGGAAGCCGTTTGGTATTATATGGAGATAATTTTGGAAATGATGTCTCAAAAGTAAAAGTGACGATTGGTGGACAAACAGCAAGCGTGATTGGAATCAAAAATCATAATTTGTATTGTTTCGTTCCAGCAAAGGCTTATGATGGAGATATTGAAGTAAGTATTTTGGATGATAGGGGTGAAGAGATTGCCTATGCTGAGGCAGAAGAAGTTTTTGTCTATAAGAAAAAGATGTTGGTAACTACGCTTATAGGAGAAACAGATCCGGAGATAGCGGATGAGGATAATAATTTTGATGTTAAAGATGGTCCGTGGGACGATTGCGGAGGTTTGGAAAAAATGGAATGGATGGTTTTTGACCCTAATAATAAGGATAAATTGTATGTTTGTGGTGGAAAAAAAACACATCGTGTTGTTGATTTTTCAAAGAAAACATTGGGAACCATTGCGTTTACAGGTGAAGCTGCTGGAGAATGTAATATTTTGAGTTTCAGTAATAGTGGAGAGTTAATCGTTGTTCGAAATATAACAACAGATAATAAAAATGGTTTATTCTTTTATTCTCCTGAATCAAATTTCACAACACAAACTAAGGCTCTTTATGCTCGAGGATGTAGAGCGGCAATTCCTCATCCAGTGAATGGCGAAATATATACATCTAGGTATGATAAAGGATGGATTGGTAGATATGATCCAGAAACGGGGGAATATAATCCAAGTTTCTTACAAATGTATCGTGCTAGTCTTGATTTATATGTTGTAATACATCCGACAGGGAACTATATGTATATCATGGTGAGAAATAGACATGTCATTTATAAGGCGGATTATAACTGGGAAACAAAAGCATTTGGAACTCCTTATCTTGCTTGTGGAAAAGATAATACATCGGGTTGTGACGATGGAGTAGGTAGTATGGTTCGATTGAACCAACCTCAACAAGGATGTTTTGTGAAAAATCCTGATTATGAGGGGCAGGCGGATGAGTACGATTTTTATTTCGTAGATAAACAGAATCATTGTGTTCGAGTTATGACACCGGCTGGAAAAGTAACTTTGTATGCCGGACGTCCGAATGGGGATGGAACTAAAGGATTTAATGATGGAGATTTGCGTACACAGGCTCGTTTTAATTATCCAGCGAGCATTGTATACGATGAAGTGAGGGGATGTCTCTTAGTGGGAGACTCTAATAATCATCGTATACGTAAGATTGCTTTAGAGGAATAATAATGATAAACACATATAATATAATGAAACATTTTTTATTAACATGTTTGTTGTTGCTAGGATTCTCTGGCTTTGTTTTTGCACAAGAGAATATTGTAGTAACAGGTATCGTGACTGATACGAACAAAGAACCTATGATTGGTGTAAATGTATCTGTTGCAGATATGCCTGGTTTGGGAGCCATTACAGATATAAATGGAAAATATTCGTTAAAGACACCTCCGTATCATAAAATCGTGTTTTCATATATCGGTTATGAGAAGTTGGAAGTATTGGTAAAAGAACAGCGTGTAGTTAATGTTGTAATGCAGGAGTCTAGTGCTACATCTATTGACGAAGTTGTTATTACTGGAACCGGTATACAAAAAAAACTTACGGTCACGGGGGCTATTACAAATGTTGATGTAGAAGAGCTGAAAACAACTCCAAGTACATCTATGGCAGATGCCTTAGCAGGAGTTGTACCGGGTATTCAGGCTATGCAGGCTAATGGACGCCCAGGTACTGTTTCAGAGTTCTGGATACGTAGTATTTCTACATTTGGTGCTAATAGTTCAGCGTTGGTTTTAGTTGATGGCTTTGAACGAGATTTGAACGAAGTTAATGTGGAGGATGTAGAATCATTTAGTGTATTGAAAGATGCTTCTGCCACCGCAATTTATGGTAGTAAAGGTGCTAATGGGGTAGTTTTAATCAATACTCGTCGTGGTAAAGAAGGTAAAATTAATATTAATGCAAAAGTGGAGGGGTTTGCATCCATGCCTACTAAACTTCCTGAATTTGTGGATGGATATACTTATGCATCAATGGCAAATGAGGCAAAACTAGCACGTAATGAAGAACCTCTCTATCAGCCGGAAGAGCTAGAAGTTTTCCGTTTAGGGCTTGATCCGGATTTATATCCAGATGTGGACTGGATGGATTTAATGTTACGTGATGTATCTTATAGTTCCCGTGTGTCACTGAATATGACTGGTGGAGGTAAAACTGCTCGGTATTATGTAGGAGGTAGTTATCAAAATCAACAGGGTATATACAAGACTGATAAATCATTGAAAGACTATAATACCAATGCAAACTTCAGGAAATGGACCTATCGTATGAATGTCGATATTGATATAACAAAAACGACTCTTTTGAAAGTTGGTGTTTCTGGATCATTACGTCAACAGAATGACCCGGGAGTAGGGACAGATGCTATATGGACAACATTAATGGGCTATAATTCTATTATGATGCCAGTGACGTATTCGAATGGCAAAATCCCTTCTTGGAGTGAGAAAGCAGATAATATAAATCCATATACTCAGGCTACACAAACAGGTTTTAATGAGAGTTGGAAAAATAATATTCAAACGAATGTGACATTAGAACAGAAATTAGACTTTATTACTAAGGGACTTAGGTTTGTTGGAAGGTTTGGATATGATACGGAAAATTCGAATTGGATAACACGAGTGAAATGGCCGGAGTTATGGAAGGCCCATTCATACCGGAATTCTGATGGAACATTGGAGTTTGATCGTGTTTTACCTGAACAGAAAATGACTCAAACATCCGGGTCGGACGGTATACGGAATGAATTCTTCGAATGGGAATTGCATTATGAACGTGGATTTAACAACCATCATACTGGAGCCGTAGTGAAATATACGCAATCCTCCAAAGTCTCTAATCAAAATATCGGTACTGAGTTAAAGAATGCTATTGCCCGTCGTAATCAAGGACTTGCAGGGCGTGTTAATTATAATTGGAACTATCGTTATTTTATTGATTTTAATTTTGGATATACAGGTTCTGAGAATTTTCATAAAGATCACCGTTTTGGCTTTTTCCCTGCTGTTTCTGGCGCATGGAATATTGCGGAAGAAACTTTTATGAAGGGATTAACATGGCTTAATATGTTTAAAGTCCGTTATTCTTGGGGTAAAACAGGTAATGATATCTTGAAAAAAGATCTTCGTTTTCCTTACTTGTATACAATCGAAACTATGATGACGGATGAGAATGAACCTAAACCTACAGGAGGATATCAGTTTGCGGATGTCGGTTATGACAGATATTATGGAGGTATGCGTTATTCATCATTAGCCTCGACTAATGTCTCATGGGAAATTTCTACTAAACAGGATTTGGGTATTGATTTTTCACTTTTTAATGATAAGTTGACAGGTGAGATCGATTATTATAAAGAGAAAAGAGAAGGTATTTATATGGAGCGTGCCTATTTACCTTGGATCGTTGGTTTGGAAAGTAAGCCATCTGCTAATGTTGGAGTAGTAAAAGCAGAAGGATTTGATGGTCGTTTCACTTTTAAACAAAAGGTTGATAAGGTGAATCTGACAATACGCGGAAACATGACTTATGGTAAGAATGAGATCGTGGAACGCGATGAAGAAAATAGTATCTATTGGTACAAGATGCAGGAAGGACATCGTGTGAATCAGGCAATGGGACTGGTTTCACTGGGTCTGTTCAAGGACTATGAAGAAATTCGTAATTGGCCAAAACAATTTGGTGAGGTTATGCCGGGTGATATTAAGTATAAAGATATTAATGGAGATGGTGTAATTGATGATAATGATAAAGTGGCTATTGGATCTACTACAAAGCCTAATTTTACTTATGGTTTTGGTGCATCTGCTCAATGGAAAGGGTTGGATGCGAGTGTGCATTTTCAAGGTGTAGGCAAATCTTCTTACTTTATAAACGGTTCCACTGTCTATATGTTTTCTGGTGGTGATGGTTGGGGAAATGTATTGAAGGAAATGGCCAATAGTAACCGATGGGTTTTGGGAGTAAATGAAGATCCGAATGCCGATTATCCTCGTTTAACTTACGGGAATAATTCTAATAATAACCGTGCTTCTACCTTCTGGCTTAGAAATGGGTCTTATCTTCGTCTGAAAACCTTGGATGTAGGTTATTCACTTCCAACGGCACTAGTACGTAAGGCTCATTTGAATAAGGTACGTTTCTTTTTTACCGCTACAAATCTGCTTACTTTTTCAAGTTTTAAGCTTTGGGATCCTGAAATGGGAAGTTCGGATGGAAAGAAATATCCGCTTAATAAAACTTTCTCTTTAGGAGTATCTGTTAATTTATAAAAATGAACATGTATATGAAAAAACTGATAGTAATTTTATCCTTTACAGTAGGATTGATTTCTTTGGCAGGATGCTCTGATTATTTGGACTCAGATTACATCTTTGATGAGCGTATGTCTATAGACGATGTCTTTCATAATAAAGATTATACTAATAATTGGTTAGCAAGAGGTTATGCTTTTCTTGCTAATGGTTATTTGCAAGATGTTGGTAGTAAGAAAAATGTTCCTTTTAATTTTGCAGATGATATGTATTATTGGGAGGATTCTGATGCTAGTGGTTACAGAAAGTGGAAAAGTGGACGATATAATGAAAATGGGGTATATGGTTCGAGTTCGGGTATTTGGCAGAACGCTTATAAGGGAATTCGTCAAGTATCTATCTTTCTGAATAATATTGATAAAAATGAATTGTTTACTCCGGAAGAAATTTCAGACTTTAAAGGGCAAGCTCATTTTCTCAGAGCTTATTTTTATTGGTTGACACTTCGGGCGTTTGGACCTGTGCCGATTATTCCGGATGAGGGAATAGATTATACTCAGGAATATGATGAGCTAGCCTATCCTCGTAATTCTTATGACGAATGTGTGGAATATATTACTGGCGAACTAACGAAAGCTGCAAGTGTTTTACCTCTTCAGCGAGGAGTTCAAGAGATTACTCGTCCAACTCGTGGAGCTGCATTAGCTTTACGTGCTAAAGTTCTTCTGTATGCAGCTAGTCCATTATTTAATGGTAAGGCTCCAGATGTTGTATCATCGGCTTTGATAAATAAAAATGGAAAACGTTTGCTTCCGGAATCCTATGATGAATCTAAATGGGCAAAAGCAGCGGCTGCTGCTAAAGATGTGATGGATTTGAATATCTATGGATTACATGTGGCTAATTATAATGCTAGTGAAGGAAATATTGCTTATCCCAAAACAATAGCTCCGCCGGCTGATGGGGATTTTTCCGAACAGGATTGGCCAAATGGTTGGAGAAACATAGATCCTTTTCAATCGTATCGTGAATTGTTTGACGGCTCTATCATAGCCAGTCAGAACGAAGAACTGATTTTTACTCGTGGTATAAATCAGGGTAATGAAGGAATAGGTATTATGGTAGTTCATCAGTTACCACGAAGTGGTGGTGGGGGATATGGTTCGCATGGTATGACACAAAAACAGTGTGATGCATATTATATGAACGATGGTGAAGATTGTCCGGGTATGAATGATATGTATAGAGGCTATGCAGGATATGAAGGACGTTACAACACAGATCCTAGACCGGCAGGTTATGTGGAAGCAAGTGAACTTGCACAGTATCCGGAATTAGGACCGTTAGGTGAGGGTGTATCCAAACAATATGTGAGGCGCGAACCACGATTTTATGCTTCAGTTGCTTATAATGGAAGTACATGGCACTTTCTGAATGCGGAGGATAGTAAAAACGAGGAAAAGAATATTCCTATATTTTATTATCGGGGAGGCTATAAAGGGTATAACAATGGATATACAAGTGGTTATACTCTTCAGACAGGTATTGGAGTAAAGAAGTATGTGCATCCGGATGATATTAGTTATACGGAGAAAACCGCTTATGATCAAACTCGTCTAGAGAAGAAAACAGATCCGGCTATTCGTTATGCGGAAATTCTAATGATTTATGCGGAGGCCCTAAACGAATTAACGGGATCTTATGACATTCCTTCATGGGATGGAAATAAAGTTCATTCTGTTAGTCGCGATATTAATGAAATGAAAAAAGGTATTCGTCCGGTTCGTTGTCGTGCAGGATTGCCTGATTATAGTATGGAAGTATATAGTAGTCAAGACAAATTCCGTACTAAACTGAAACGTGAATGGCAGATTGAATTTTTTGCTGAAGGGCATCGTTACTGGGATTTGCGTCGCTGGATGGATGCTCCAGTAGAAGAGGCTACTCCTGTGTATGGTTGCAATATGTTAGCTACGGAAGCGATGAAAGATCAGTTTCATACTCCGACAATGTGTACGACATTGCCAACTATTTTTGCTACCAAGATGTGGCTATGGCCGATTAATCATGAAGAGCTAAAACATAATATAAACTTAATTCAGAATCCGGGTTGGACAAATCCTGAATAATCTTTTTAAAATCAGAAAGATGAAAAATATATATTATCTATTTTTAGGGTTGATGACCATTATGGGGTTCGCAGCCTGCAATAATGAATGGGAAGATGAGCAGTATTTATTACAGGCATCTTTCAAAGCGAATGTCACTGACCAAGGTGTGACGACAACTTATGTACGTTTCAATTCTGGTGGAGTAGTCAAATATAACCTTCCGATTTTGATGAGTGGTTCAACTGTAAATACACAAAATCGAACTATTCATATTGGTTTGGATCCTGATACATTGGCAGTACTGAATGAAGAACAGTATGGCCATCGTGAAGAACTTTATTTTCGGCAGTTGCCCAATCAATATTATAATATGCCGGAAACTGTGGAAATGTTAGCTGGAGAATCATTGGCGGTACTTCCTGTTGAGTTCACATTGGATGAGTCATTAGATCAGTCGGATAAGTGGGTGTTGCCATTGCAGATATTGACAGATCCGTCTTATGATTATCAGGTCAATCCTAGAAAGTATTATCGGAGAGCAATGTTGCACCTTCTTCCATTCAATGACTATTCGGGTTTGTATGATGCAAGTCAGTACAAGTGTTATCTAGAAGGAGATAAAACGGTTCCTTTGACTGTTGAGTCAACACGGGCATATGTGGTAGATGATAATACGATTTTTATTTATGCCGGAACGAGAGATATTGATTATTTGGATCGTAAACAATATAAGGTTTTTATTCGATTTACGGACGAGATTGTCGATTTGCAGACTAAAAAACTGGAAGTGTGGTCGGATAATGATGAAATAGAATTGACTACTAATGGGATACAGAGTTATTCAATAAGTGAGGAAATGGATCCATTGAAGGTTTATCTGAAGAAAATATTTATTACTCTCAACTTGAACTACTCTTTTAAGGATATTACTCAGATTCCGGGATCGTCTATTAATTATCAGGTAGAAGGATCATTGTCGATGTTACGTCAGCTTAATACTTTGATCCCTGACGAAGATCAGCAAATCCAATGGTAAAAACATGGAATTTTAGACTTTGTTGAATAATGAAGGAGGACTCGTTGGAAGGAAGAGTCCTCCTTATAATATTATGAACTATATGCGATACAGAATATGTTTGAAAATGTGGTTTATTTTAGGTGCTATATGTTTAATGTCATGTAGCGGTGGTAATGATTCATTGGCTGATACAAATATAGAAAAAGAGGATGGACAGAAAACTGTAATTATAGAACCTATTTCAGGTTTTGTAGCAAAAGAAACTAATAGAGCAAATGAATTATTATTAGAATGGAAGAATCCTTCCAATATTGCGATTGTTGAAATACTTTATTCTCTGAAAGGAAAAGAGGAACTTTCTGAAGCTATAAATGTACGGGTATATGGTGAGAGAAACAGTTCATATACTCTTAAATTAGTGGAATATGGGATTTATCAGGTTAGTGCCGTGGCTATTGACAATTATGGGAAGCGTTCTGAGAAAGTAACTATATTGGCTACTCCAGCTAAAGAAGATACAATTGATCCGGATATTATAGTAGAAAATAAATTGCCTATTGCTGACCCTTTTGTATTGTACTATGAAGGTAAATACTATGCATATGGCACTCGTGTTAATGGTTTTGAAGTGTATATCTCTGAAGACTTGAAACAATGGAAACGAAATGATATTAAAGCTTTGTCACCGGAAAATTCTTGGGGAACGAGATGGTATTGGGCTCCGGAAGTGTATTATGTGAAGTCGAAGAATCTATTTTATATGTTTTATTCAGTGGATGAACATATCTGTGTAGCTACTTCTACTAGCCCGGAAGGTCCATTCGTACAAAGAGAAAAGAAACCTATTGTAGCGGATGAAAAAGGAATTGATACTTCGTTTTTCATAGATGATGATGGTACTCCTTATCTCTATTATGTGCGTTTTATTGGGGGAAATGTAATTTGGGTAGCAGAAATGAATGATGACCTGACCAGCATAAAAAAAGAAACATTGACTAAATGTATAAGTGCTACTGAGCCTTGGGAGAAAAAACAAGGAACGATTGCCGAAGGTCCTTCGTTGTTGAAAAAAGGAGATACATATTATTTAATATATTCGGCAAACCATTATGAAAGTAAAGATTATGCTGTGGGATATGCAACGGCTAGTTCTCCTAAAGGACCTTGGACCAAGTATAGTGGAAATCCGATTCTCCGAAGAGACAAAGAGGCCGCTAAGTCTGTAGGACTGGTTGGTACAGGGCATGGAGCACCTTTTGTCTGTGCAGATGGAAGTTATAAATATATCTTTCATGCTCATGCAAGTGAGACTAGTGTAGGTCCTCGCACTTCCTACATCAGTAACTTCAATATCTCCGATAAAGGAGTAATTAGTATTACAGGAGAAACAATTGAACCGGTGAGAATAAAATAACCATATAAACCAAGAATACCATGAAATATAATAGCTGGATACACGATATAGCGAAAGCGCTGTGTTGCATATTTCTGATACAGACATCAGGAGGTATGCTTTATAGTTGCTCCAGTGAAGATGAAGAATCTGTGCCACCAGCTCAGGAAGGTACGGGAAATGACGAAAAGGAAAAATACACCTATGTGTATCAGTTGAAGGCAGATAATTATAATATGCCGACAGAGGGTACTATCTCTCCGGAATATGATGACTCTCCTGAGGGAAAAGATATTAGCAATTTGGTTGATGGAGACTGGGCAACTTCTTTTTATACTCCTAATAATTCTGTCTCTATCATCTGGAAGGGAAAAGAGCCGGTTGTAGCACGTTATTATTCGGTTATGGCAACCGGAGATAAAGAAGGAAATGCACCTGGTGCCTGGTCTCTTTACGGATCGAATGATAAGGAGAAATGGATGGAGCTGGACAATAGAGTCCGGCAGAAGTTCGAGAAAACGGAAAAGAAATTTATGGCGTTAAACAATAACGAAGCTTATCAATATTATAAATTGACCATTCATCAGAATCAAGGCGGCGAAGGGGTGGAAATCTTGGAATGGATGTTGCAGACTAAGCGGACAATTGATACTCCCTTACTGACTGATTTTCCGGAAGGGAGTACTCCTAAGGAGATAGGCAAACGGCTGGGAAGGCTTTTTGCAAAAGGAAAGCATAATGGAAAAACTCTCAGTTATCCGGAAACTTTTACTTGGAACGGAGCATTGAAATATGCGGAAGTAACGAAAGACAATGAACTGATCCAACCTTTGAAAGATGGGTTTGAGTCTTTTTTTACTACTGATAGGCACTTTTTGCCTGGGATGGACCATGTTGACCGGAATATGTTTGGTAGTCTTCCTCTCACATTGTATCTGATCACTAAAGACGAACGATATCGGGAAATGGGTATACCTTACGCAGATACCCAATGGGAAGTACCGGAAAATGCAAGTGCAAGTGCGAAGTCATGGGCAGCGAAGGGATATAGTTGGCAAACTCGCTTGTGGATTGATGACATGTATATGATTCCTGTCATTCAAACGCATGCTTATAAAGTGACCGGTGAATTGAAATACGTTGAGCGTGCTGCTAAAGAAATGGCGATGTATCTGGATGAGTTACAACGTACGAATGGCCTCTTCTATCATGCACCGGATGTACCCTATTTTTGGGGAAGAGGAAATGGATGGATGGCGGCAGGGATGGCAGAAGTACTTCGCTATCTGCCAGAATCGAGCCCATATTATTTGCCTATTGTAAGAGGTTTCCAGCGTATGATGGCAAGTCTGAAAAATTATCAAACAGAAGAGGGGATGTGGAGACAGTTGATTGATAAACCGGACTGCTGGGTAGAAACATCGGGCTCGGCTATGTTTACTTACGCATTTATTATGGGAGTGAAATATGGATGGTTGCCGGTAAAAGAGTATGGTGAGGCTACTCGAAGAGCATGGTTGGCTATGCTTATTTATATAAACTCGAATGATAAAGTAAGAGAAGTGTGTGTCGGTACCAACAAAAAGAACGATATGCAGTATTATTATGATCGTCCGCGTAATACGGGAGATTATCATGGACATGCACCCTATCTTTGGTGTACGGTTGCTCTTCTGGAAAAATAACGATGAATACGGGCAATTTTGTCTTTTATTTAAGTATTTTGGGACTAAAATCTTATTTATTGACCTGTTTTTGGCATGTTGAATAAAAGGAAACCTCTACTTTTGTTCCATGCCAAAAACCATTTAAAACTATAACATAAATATGCACAACTTTGTTAAGACCCTTTTTTCTGTTTTGCTACTACTTTTCTGTTCAGTATTGACTGCACAAAATAGGATGAATGACGCCAGAGACCCTAATCGTATCTGGCTTGATTCGGAAGTCACCCATCATGGAGATTATCAGTGGAAAATGATAAAAGCAGGCGATATCACAGATCCGGGTGAGAAAATATCTTCATCAGATTATCCGACAGAAAAATGGTTGCCAGCCATTGTTCCCGGTACAGTCTTAAATTCTTTGGTGTATAATCAGAAATATCCCGAACCTTATTATGGAGTCAATAATAAACTTGAATCAAAGTTGATCCCTGATCTCTCTCAGGTCGGACGTGACTTTTATACTTATTGGTTCCGTACAGAGTTTGCAGTTCCTCAGTCTTTTAAGGGGAAGAATGTTTGGTTGCAGCTGGACGGTATCAATTATCGGGCAGAAGTATGGGTGAATGGGAATTTGCTTAGTACCATCAATGGTATGTTTATACAGGACTATATCAATGTGACTGATTTTGTAAAGATAGGAAAGAATAATGCACTGGCTGTCAAAGTGTATCCGGTTGATGTTCCCGGAAGTACTAAGCCGAAGTCCTGGGGGGCTGCCGGAGAATTTCATAATGGTGGTAACGGTAATATCGGATTAAACACTACGATGTTGATGACTGTAGGCTGGGACTTTACCTTTATGGATGGTATCCGTGACCGCAATACTGGTATCTGGAAAAATATTTCTGTCTATGCTACCGGAAAAGTAGCTTTACGTCACCCGTTTGTTAAATCTGAGTTACGCAAACCGGATTATGACCAGGCACGTGAGACCGTATCTGTAGAAGTGATTAATCCGTCAACTAGCAATAGTGGTATTAATTGCAAAGTAAAGGGTGAGATTGTAGGTGAGAATATATCTTTTGAGAAATCATTCCGGGTGATTCGGGGAGAACAAAAACTGGTTACTTTTTCTCCGGAAGAGTTTCCGCAACTTGTGATGAATTCTCCTCGCTTGTGGTGGCCGGTCAACAAAGGACCGCAAAACTTATATGATTTGAAGTTGACCGTATCGGTTGACGGAGTGGTCTGTGATTCTGTAAAGACGAGATTTGGTATTCGTGAAATCACTTCTGATACTAAAACGCCGGACAAATCACGTGTCTTTTATGTAAATGGCAAACGATTGTTTATCCGTGGTACGAACTGGATACCGGAAGCTATGTTGAGACACTCTGATGAACGTACGTATGCAGAATTGCGCTATACCCGCCAGTCGGGCGTCAACCTTCTGCGTATGTGGGGAGGTGGTATTGCCGAATCTGACTATTTCTTCCAGCTTTGTGATGAACTGGGTTTGCTGGTATGGCAGGAATTCTGGATGACAGGGGATACTCGTCATCCTCATGACAAGGCTCTCTATATGAGTAACGTGGAGTCTACAGTGAAGCGTATTCGTAATCATCCGTCTCTGGCTTATTATGTTGCTTCCAATGAAAGCACAGAAATGACCGGTACTCCCGAACTGCTGAATCAGTTGGATGGTACACGCGGATATCAGATGCAGTCGGAGTGTGCTGGAGTACATGATGGCAGCCCTTATAAACAGGTGAATCCGATGCAGCATTATGAAAATACAGCTTCTCCACGAGGTAGTCGTGTAGATGGCTTTAATCCTGAATATGGTGCACCGACTCTTCCTACAGTAGAAATACTCCGGGAAATGATGGATGAGAAAGACCTGTGGCCTATCAACAAAGAAGTGTGGGATTATTTGGATGGAAATGGTTTCCATCTGATGACTACTATGTATACAGACTTGGTAAATCATTATGGAAAGTCATCTTCGATTGACGAATTTGCTCAGAAAGGACAATTGCTGGGTGCAATAAACTCCAAGAGCATTTGGGAAGTATGGAACTATAATAAACTGGATTATGGTGACCGTTTTTGTTCAGGGCTTTTGTTTTGGTATCATAACTGTTCTATGAGGCAGGTAGCTTCCCGTATGTGGGACTGGTCTCTGGAGCCGACAGCTTCTCTTTATCACACGGCCAATTCTTTAGAACCTTTGCATGCTCAGTTCGATTATCTTAAAAATACGGTTTCCGTAGTGAATGATTTCTATCGTTCTTTCGATAACTACAAGGTTACAGCACAGGTGTATGATATAAATAGCCGGAAGGTGTTTGAAGAATCGGCTACTGTTAATCTACCGGCTGATGGAGTAGCGAATGATGCGTTGACTATTCGTTTTCCCGAAGACATTTCTCAAGTTCACTTTATCAAATTAATACTGAAAGATGAGAAAGGGAAAGACGTTTCTTCTAATTTTTACTGGCGTTCCAACGATAAGTACGAAGGAAAGACGACCTTGACCGGCCCGGCAGCCTCTGGCTTTGAGGATTTGAGTAAACTTCGGACTTCTAAAGTGAAACTGGCTTATAAGGTGAGGGAAGAAGGTGATAACTATTTTGTTGATATCACTATGAGGAATACATCCAATCAGATAGCTTTCTTCAATCAACTGCAATTCCTTAATGCAAAGATGAGTCCGATACGTCCGTCATTCTATACGGATAATTTCTTCTCCCTGACTCCGGGTGAAAAGAAGACGGTAACGATCGAGACGGCGAAGAAAAAACTGGGTGAAGGAGTAATATTGGTATTAAAAGGATGGAATATCGATAGCCAAAAGTATAAACTTAAGTAAGATGAAACTTAAACTTATAGCTACATTGATAGGTGGATTGTTTAATTGAGTGTTAGTGAATCGGACAAAGGAACTAATGTTCATCAAATGATAAATAGAATACTATGACTTCTAGAAGAGAATTCTTAAAAAAAGCAGGGCTGTTGACCGCAGCTTTCACTGTACCCACTCTCAATACGCAGGGAGAAACAACGCAATCCAGGCTGAGTCTGAAGAATACAAAGATTGCCGTAGATGATCGGTGGGATGTTATTGTAGTTGGCGGAGGACCTGGCGGTTGTGCTGCCGCTATCTCGGCAGCGCGCGAAGGGGCCAAGACTCTATTGATTGAAGCAATGGGGCAACTTGGCGGGATGGGCACAGCCGGTATGGTTCCGGCATGGTGTCCGTTTTCTGATGGTGAGAAGATTATTTATAGAGGTCTGGCAGAGAAAATTTTTGAAGCTTCGAGGAAAGGAGTACCGCATGAGAGAAAACAGAAAATGAATTGGGTGAGTATAAATCCCGAATATCTGATGACAGTTTATGATCAGATGGTTACTGAATCGGGAGCCCGAGTACTCTTCTTCTCAAGAGTTGCTGCTGTAGAAAAAGCAGCCGATGAAACGGTAGACGCTATCATTGTCGCAAATAAATCCGGGCTTGTTGCTTTCAAGGCAAAAGTTTTTATTGATGCGACAGGTGACGGGGATTTGGCGGCATGGGCAGGCGCATCATTCAAGAGAGGAGATGATAGTGGGGTGGTACAGAGCTCATCTTTATGCTTCTCGTTTGCTAATGTCGATAGCTATAACTACAATCTGACGGGGCCCTCATTACATACTAGTAATAAGAACAGCCCTGTTTATAAAGCGATTGAGTCTGGGAAATATCCATTGATAGATAAGCATTTTAATAGTAATTTTATTGGTCCGGATGTGGTGCAGTTCAATGCCGGGCATCTTGATAATGTCGATTCAACTGATCCCTGGGCAACTACGCAGGCAATGATGGCAGGTCGGCAAATTGCAGGACAATATTTGGAAGCAATGAAGGATGTTCAGCCCAAAACTTTTGGTAGTGCTTTTTTGGTGAAGACTGCTTCTTTGCTTGGAGTCAGAGATAGCCGTCGGATTGAAGGTGATTATACTTTTACGGTAGAGGACTGGAAAGAACGTAGAACTTTTGAGGATGAAATCGGACGTAACTGTTATTATATAGATGTTCATAAGCCCGGCCATAAAGAGACACGTTATAAAAAAGGAGAATCTCATGGAATCCCTTATCGCTGCCTGACACCTAAAGGACTGAAAAATGTATTGACTGCAGGACGCTGTATATCTACTGATGAAGAAGCATTCGGGAGTTTACGGGTAATGCCTCCTTGTCTGGTGACTGGCGAAGCTGCCGGAATGGCTGCAGTGCATGCTATAAAACAGGCAAAGAATGATGTCCACAAAATCGATACTGATTATCTGCGTAAAAGATTGAAGGAGGAGGGACAATATTTGCTGTAAAGGTAAATGATTTATTATGAATAAAGCAGGAAAATAAGATGAAACTAAAACTCGTAATTAGTCTGACCGGTATATTGATGTTATATGGATTTACCATGAAACCTTCTACGGATACGACTACAGGTAAGGAGGATAACAGAAGTTGGGTACTCGGTCCCTTCGTACGTCCTGAAGGTGCTAATCCCGTAATTTCACCTCAACCTACTTCTTTTTATTGTCCGATGCAGAAGCAACAGGTGAAGTGGGAAGAGAGTGATACATTCAATCCGGCGGCTACCGTGAAAGACGGGAAAATAGTCGTACTTTACCGGGCGGAAGATAACTCAGCACAGGGCATCGGTAAAAGGACTTCACGTATCGGATATGCTGAGAGCACGGATGGAGTCACAATGACAAGACTGGACACTCCGGTATTATTTCCAGCGGAAGATAACTTTAAAGGTATAGAATGGCCCGGTGGCTGTGAGGACCCACGTGTAGCAATGACGGAAGACGGCCTGTATGTGATGCTTTATACGGCATGGAACCGGAAGACACCGCGTATCGCTGTAGCCACCTCCCGGGATCTAAAGAACTGGACAAAGCATGGACTTGCTTTTGAAAAGGCCTACGACGGACGCTTCACTAAGATAGCCAGTAAATCTGCTTCCATACTGACCAAAGTAAAGAAAGAAAAGCTGGTTATTGATAAAGTAGACGGCAAGTATTTCATGTACTGGGGAGAGTATGCTGTTCACGCGGCTACTTCTGACAACCTTGTAGACTGGTATCCGGTACTGGACGAAAAGAATGAATTAAAGAAGTTGGCGAGACCGCGTAAAGGGCATTTTGACTGTCAGATGACAGAATGCGGACCTCCGGCTATACGAACCAAAAAGGGTATTGTGCTTCTGTATAATGGAAAAAATGCAGGAAAGGACAGGGATACCTCATATCCGGCAGGTGCTTATTGCGCCGGACAATTTTTATTTGATAATAATGATCCTTATAAAGTACTGGACCGGTTGGACAAACCTTTCTTTGTGCCTGAAGCACCTTTTGAGAAGAGCGGGCAATACAAAGATGGAACAGTATTTATCGAGGGACTGGCATATTACAAGAAGAAGTTATATCTCTATTATGGTTGTGCGGACTCAAGAATAGCAGTGGCCGTGTGCGACAATGTAAAGAACCTGAAGGTTAAATAACTCCCGTAGATATTCTATAATTGTATAATAAATAAAAATAAGTCGTTATGTGTAAAAAACTACTTTTATTATTGCTCTTGTTGCCTTTTCAACTATTATCAGCTCAGACTAAATTGCTGACGGACTTCCCGGAAGGATACACTCCCGAAGAGGTCGGTAAGCGTTTGGCATACCGCTTTGTAGGCGAGAAGCACGCACTTCATGCCGGTAAATGGATTGGATATCCGGAAACATTCTACTGGAATGGCGCGCTGAAATATGCTGCGGTAACAAAAGATAAAGAGTTGATAAAGCTTCTGGAAGATAAGTTTGCCCCTTTGTTTACATCAGAGAAGGCGCTGCAGCCGATTATGAATCATGTGGATTTGAATATGTTCGGTAGCCTTCCACTGGATATGTACCGAGTGACAAAGGATAAGAAATACCTGTATCTTGGACTGCCTTATGCCGACTCTCAGTGGGAAGTTCCCGCAAATGCAAAGCCTAAAGAAAAGGAATGGGCTGAAAAAGGGTATTCCTGGCAGACACGTTTGTGGATTGATGACATGTACATGATTACGATTGTGCAGACTCATGCGTATAAAGTGACGAAGGACCGTAAATATATCGATCGGGCGGCGAAAGAAATGGTGATGTACCTGGATGAACTGCAACGCCCGAATGGTCTTTTCTATCATGCACCGGATGTTCCTTTCTATTGGGGACGTGGGAACGGATGGATGGCGGCAGGTATGTCGGAGCTGCTCCGTTGTTTGCCAAAGAAGCACAAAGACCGTGCCCGTATCTTGGAAGGCTATCAGAAAATGATGAAAAGCCTGAAGGAGTATCAGAATGCAGATGGCTTGTGGAATCAGTTGATTGACAAGTCTGATTGCTGGACAGAGTCATCCGGATCGGCAATGTTTACTTTCGCATTCATTATGGGCGTGAAGAATGGCTGGCTGGATGCGGAAGAGTATGCACCTGCTGCCCGGAAAGCTTGGTTGGCTTTGGTTCCATACGTTAATGAAAAGAACCAGGTAAGAGAAGTTTGTGTCGGAACCAATAAAAAGAATGATCTGCAGTACTATTATGATCGTCCTCGTCGTACTGGTGATTATCATGGACAAGGTCCCGTTCTTTGGTGTACTGTCGCTCTTCTGGAAAAATAACAGAGTATTTCCTTATTCTTGTTTTATTGCCGCATAAATCAAGGAGAATCATAGTCCGTAGTTTCCCTTTTGAGAGAGGGAAGCTGCGGATGCTTTTATCATAACGGATACGGTTGCATGAGACTGGATCTTCAGATATCGGCACTCGATGAACAGGCAAAAAGGACGTAATATGTTCTGTTTTGGTACTATTTTACTCATTCTACATTCATTTAGAACGAATTCTTTTACTAATTGCTCAATTTGTTTTACTGAGATAAGGTGATCTTCGCTAATTTTGTCCTCGTTGATAAGAGCCGGTAATGGCTTGGGAAATATATCTAAATAAAGTATTAACAGAATCAGGATTAGTGCTGATTCATATAATTATGATGAGCTGTATGAACTTAAAATTCTTGCTTTGTGGAATAGCTATCGGGCTATTGACCGGGTCTGCCTGGGCCGTTAATTATACACCGGAACAGGTCAATGCACATATTTCTTTGAAAGTGCCCGGAAATAAGGCTAAGCAGTACCCTTTAATTTTAAAGAGAACGCAGAATGATAATTCTGCCTATCAGTTAGTAGCCTCTGAAAATATTCCGCTGACGATTTCTCAAAAGGTCAAGGAAGCTAATGGGCGTCTACATATTGACATGTGTATTACAGCTCTGGAGGATGTGTACTTTAACTATGGACAGAATGTGTCTACCGGTTTCCGTCACGACGATTGCTTGTTTTACATGCCCGGATTTTGGTATCGCCGTAATCTGCGCTCGCCCAAAGAAGCTCCTTCATTCCATACATCTGATAGTTGGGTAGTCCGTGAGGATAGATTGAGTGCTCCATTGACGGGAATCTATAATGAGAAGGACAAGCGATATATGACAGTAAACCGACTGGATAAGTTTACGACCGACGCTTTGACTACACATAAGGAAGGTGAAGTGATTCTTTCCGGAAAAACATCCTTGGGTTTTACAGGTTTTGAAAATCAGAATGGAGTGGCTGCGCTTTCTTTCGGTTTCCCCTATGAAGAAGCTCCCAGAAGCTATATCCGTAAACTGACATTGGCTCCTAAAGTAAAAGCTTTCCAACTGCTGAAGAAAGGGGAAAACATCATGTTAACTTGGGAAATTTCGGAAAACAGTGCGGATGACTTCTCCGATTTTGTACGTCATGCCTGGGAATATTCTTATGATACTTATGCTCCGAAACCGGTTGACACTCCTTACTCCATTTCTGATATGAAGCAGACGCTCAGCAATTACTTTGTGAATAGCTTGGTAAGCAAGCCGGAGTTGACCTATAATTCGGGCGTCGGTCTGCGAACAGATGACTGTAAGAGTAACGGTGAAGCGGAAATTGGTTTCGTGGGACGTGTGCTCTTGAACTCGTTCAATGCTTGGGAATATGGCTGGGAAACCAATCGTGAAGAACTGAAGGAAAATAGTCTTAAGATCTTTGACAGTTATCTGAAGAATGGATTTACACCGGCGGGTTTCTTTAAGGAATTTGTTAATTTAAACCGTGGGTTTGAAGAACCGGTACATAGTATTCGACGTCAATCTGAAGGAATTTATGCGATACTTCATTTTCTGGCATACGAAAAGAAACAGGGACGCAAGTACCCGGAGTGGGAACAGCGGGTCAAACAGATGTTTGAAATGTTCCTGAAACTTCAGAACGCTGACGGCAGCTTCCCCAGAAAATTCCGTGATGACTTTACGATTGTGGATAAGAGCGGAGGTAGTACTCCTTCAGCAACATTGCCACTAGTGCTGGGATATAAATACTTCAAGGACAAACGCTATCTTGCCAGCGCCAGAAAGACAGCTGAATATCTTGAGAAAGAACTGATCTCCAAAGCAGACTATTTCTCTTCTACACTTGATGCGAACTGCGAGGACAAAGAAGCATCGCTGTATGCAGCCACTGCTACATACTATCTTTCACTGATTACGAAAGGCGAAGAACATAAGCATTATGCTGACCTGACAAAGAAGGCCGCCTACTTTGCCCTGTCATGGTATTATCTGTGGGATGTTCCGTTTGCTCCGGGACAGATGTTGGGAGACATTGGCATGAAAACCCGCGGTTGGGGAAATGTGTCAGTGGAAAATAATCATATCGATGTATTTGTTTTTGAATTTGCTGACGTGCTTCGTTGGTTGTCCAAAGAATACAAAGAGAACCGCTTGTCTGATTTTGCAGAGGTGATCTCGACTTCCATGCGTCAGTTGCTACCTCATGAGGGCCATATGTGCGGCATTGCTAAGGTCGGTTATTATCCTGAAGTGGTTCAGCACACCAACTGGGATTATGGAAAGAATGGAAAAGGATATTACAACGATATTTTTGCTCCCGGCTGGACGGTTGCTTCCTTATGGGAACTTTATACTCCCGGACGTGCGGAGACTTTCCTGAAGAAATAAAACAGTACAGGTTGTGTCCTGCAGAAACCTTTTAAATTATATCATGATGAAACAATTTATTATCTTATTAGTCGTGTTTTTTAATTGTTCGTATCTGCCTGCTCAGTGGAAACCGGCAGGAGAACGGATTAAAACAGAATGGGCTACCAAAATAGACGTTGAGAATGTGTTGCCCGAGTATCCCCGTCCGATTATGGAACGTCCGAACTGGGTGAACCTGAATGGGTTGTGGAATTACGCCATAACTCCGGTAGGGCAGGCGGCTCCTCAAAAATATGAGGGACAGATCCTGGTTCCTTTTGCGATAGAATCCAGCTTGTCCGGTGTAGGAAAAAGACTCGGAAAGGAGAATGACTTGTGGTACCAACGCAAATTCTCTGTGCCGTCAAAATGGAAAGGCGAACGTGTATTGCTGCATTTTGGAGCTGTTGACTGGAAAACAGATATTTGGGTAAATCAAATTAAAATAGGACAGCATACTGGTGGCTTTACTCCTTTCTCATTCGATATCACTCCTGCCTTGAAGAATGGAGAGAATGAACTGGTAGTAAAGGTTTGGGACCCGACGGATAATGGTACTCAGCCTAGAGGAAAACAAGTGAATAAGCCCTCCGGTATCTGGTATACGCCGGTTAGTGGAATATGGCAGACAGTATGGCTGGAACCTGTGCCTGCACAGTCTATCACGAACATCAAAACAACTCCTGATATCGATCAGAATAAACTGACAGTAGAAGTTGCTACTGATGAGAAGAAGCTATCGGACAAAATAGAAGTGAAGGTGTTCGATGGAAAGGAACTGGTGGCTAAAGGAGTTTCCATTAATGGTATTCCTGTTGAAATAGCCATGCCGGCTGATGTGAAGTTATGGTCACCGGAGTCCCCTTCTTTGTATGATCTGGAGATCAGCCTGTTCGAAGGCAATAAGCTGGTGGATAAGGTCAAGAGTTATGCTGCCATGCGTAAATTCTCTACCAAGAGAGACAAGAACGGCATTGTGCGCTTGCAGTTGAATAATAAGGACCAGTTCCAGTTCGGTCCTTTAGATCAAGGCTGGTGGCCCGATGGGCTGTATACGGCTCCTTGTGATGAGGCATTGGTATATGATATTCAAAAGACAAAAGACTTTGGTTATAACATGATCCGTAAACATATCAAGGTGGAACCGGCTCGTTGGTATACGCATTGCGACCGTCTGGGGATTATTGTATGGCAAGATATGCCGAGCGGAGATAAGAATCCGGAATGGCAGATGCGCGAGTATTTTACAGGAACGGAGAAGAAACGTTCCACAGAATCAGAAGCAACCTATCGAAAAGAATGGAAAGAAATCATCGATTGTCTTTATTCTTATCCTTGTATTGGTACATGGGTACCGTTTAATGAAGCCTGGGGACAGTTCAAGACTCCTGAAATTGCAGAATGGACCAAACAATATGACCCTTCACGCCTGGTGAATCCTGCCAGTGGTGGTAATCATTATACTTGTGGTGATATGCTTGACTTGCACCATTATCCGGGGCCGGAAATGTTTCTGTATGACGCCCAGCGTGCTACAGTGCTCGGAGAATATGGTGGTATCGGTCTGGTATTGAAAGAGCATCTATGGGAACCGGATCGTAACTGGGGATATGTTCAGTTTAATACTTCTAAGGAGGCAACCGATAAATATATGGAATATGCCAATGTATTGAAAGAACTGATTCCCCGTGGATTCTCGGCTGCTGTCTATACTCAGACTACAGATGTGGAAGTAGAAGTAAACGGATTATTGACTTATGACCGTAAGGTTATCAAGCTGGATGAGAAAACATTGAGGAAGATGAATAAGGAGATCTGTGATGCTCTGAAATAACAGGTTCCATTTACTCATGATATTTATCTGATTGTTGGTATGGGGTGGACTAAAAAAAATCTTTTTAGCCCGCCCTGTGTCATTATTGATGGTTAAGGTGCAGAACATAACTGTTTTGCCCGAAAAAATAAGTAACTTTGTCTGCAATTATAAACTTAAAAAGTCTGTCTATGATAAAGAAAGGGATGAACGCTCTTTTGCTTCTTTGCATCCTGTTGGTTTGCAACGGAAAAAGTAGTGCAATGGAGAAAGAAGGAAACAATGCTCCGGAGAAAAAAGTGAGTGTTGAGTCAGATCGTCTGCCTATTGCTGATCCGTATGTGATGCTTTATAATAACAAGTATTATGCCTATGGTACCGGTGGCACAACGAAAGGTGAAGGTTTCGCCTGTTTTTCTTCGGACGATTTGAAGAACTGGAAACGGGAGGGACAAGCGTTGTCGGCAGCCGATTCATACGGGAAGTGGGGCTTTTGGGCACCAGAGGTTTACTATATCGAATCGAAAAAGAAATTTTATATGTTCTATTCGGTAGAAGAGCATATCTGTGTGGCTACTTCCGACTCCCCTGTAGGCCCGTTCCGGCAGGAAGTGAAACAACCTGTTTGGGAGGAGAAAAGCATTGATACTTCCCTCTTTATAGATGACGATGGTACTCCCTATCTTTATTTTGTGCGTTTTACCGATGGAAATGTTATTTGGGTAGCTCGGATGACCGATGATTTGATGAAGATTAAAACGGAGACATTATCTCAATGTGTGAAAGCGGAAGCACCGTGGGAACTTTTGCAGGCTAAAGTAGCAGAAGGACCTTCAGTCCTCAAGAAGAATGGAACATATTATCTGATCTATTCTGCCAACCATTATCAGAATAAGGGCTATGGAGTGGGCTATGCCACTTCCAAGTCACCAATGGGACCATGGATTAAGTATAGCAAGAATCCGCTTCTGCAAGGAGTTGAGGGCATGGGATTGGTCGGTACGGGGCATGGCGCGCCTTTTCAATGCAAAGATGGCAGCTGGAAATACATTTTCCATGCCCACTGGAGCAAAGAGAAAATACATCCGCGTACTTCCTATTTCAAGGATTTCGCTATCTCAGATCAGGGAGTGGTTTCTATTAGCGGAGAGGTCATTGAACCGAGAGTCATGAAATAATCGCTTGAATACTTGAAAATGCAGCAGGTACTTGACAAACGCTTTTTATTGTTGTATATTTGTAGTTCCAAACCTGAACTGAATAATATAAGAACGATATAATAAAATGAGAAAATTAGTGTGTGATCATCCTCTACGGTGGTATAATATAGTAACAAATAGTACTTATCTCTCTGACGTATAACAGAGGATAGGATACTCCGATATAGGAAAAGGCTGCAAACTTTATGAGGTTTGCAGCCTTTTTTGTATTATAAATTCAATCCAGATTCTACAAATTTCTATTTTAAAGTTTATAATAAACGAGGGGGACGTTTATAATAAACGATCACAGTATTTATTATAAACCCGGTTGCCGTTTATGCAGTACTCTGTTACTATTTTTGTATAGTTAGAATGTGCGTTCTCCGATTATAGCTAATTACGATAATTATAGTTGACAATGATTGCGGGTAATCTAACTATACAAAGCTCTTGAATACCTTATGTTATTTATGCGTGAAGTTCCAGTATAAACCGGCATCCCTTGGTGTAGCTTGTGTCCAATGTCAGACTGCCATTCATTTTGGTGGCGATGAGTGAGCAGATAGGTAATCCCAAGCCATCACCTGTAGTCAGGTCTTTGACCTGGGTGAAAGGTTTGAAGAGATTTTCCTGTTGTTCTGCCGGGATACCTGTTCCCGTATCGGTTATGATGAACTGATGGGTGTGCGCGCCACGTTTCTTGAAGTCGAGGCTGATACGTCCTTGCTCCGTATAGAAAGCGGCATTTTTCAGCAAGTAGAGCAGGATACGTTCCAGCTGTTCTTTATTCGTTTTTACTTGGAGTTTGGGGGCGTTTACAGAAGGGGTGACGTCCGGCTTCATAAATTCTTTAGCCTTCTCCATGACGCTTTCGCAGAAAGTACCCGCATTGACTTCTCCCATTTCATAAGGTTCGGTCAGTGAGTTCTCCAAAGAGGAAAGCTCTTGAATATTGTCGCTGAATTGCTTTAAGGCTGCTACTTGTGCCTGCATCTGCTCTGCATACCTTGGTGCTTGGGCGGAAAGCTCTTTGGCGGAAGTCCCTAAAGTGTTCAGAGTCGGCTCCATTTGTGAGGATATATTCCGGATGAACTTTGTTTTCAGCTCGTTGTGCTCATTGGCTATGACCACGCTCTTTTTGAGTTTGCGGTTGCCGGTGATAAATTTCAGCAGTAAGATGGCAAGTACAATGATTGTGGCTACAAGGATAGCTACAAGCGTACAAAGTCCTATGATGATGTATTGCTTGGCGGATAGTGTGCTGTCTTTGTCCTGTATGGTCTGGAGGCTTTCGTCATATTTTCGTTTCAGGACATTCAGCTCATCCTGGGCAGTCAGGGCTTTTACAGAGTCGGTCCATACAATATAGCTTTCGTACGTACGTTCCATCAACGGGGCATTGTTGGCTTTGCGGGCGATGCCGATAAGAGTCTTGTAGCAGTCGCTCACTTTATCGTAGTCCTTCTTTTCCTTGTATTGGCTGATGAGTTTGCGGAAACAGGCGTCTCCTTGTGTATTCTGATTGAAAGTATAGTAATAGTTGGCTTTCGTATAGAGCAGCACTTCCATTAAAGAATCATTTTTGGCGAGACTGGCAATCTCTTCCAATTTGTCCAGCTGGTTTTTTGCCTGTGCAGGATTCTTCAGTGAAATGTACATCTGCAACCGTTCCTTGCTGATGGGAAAGCGTAAGTCATAAAAGACTTTGTTTTGCTTCTGTTCGCCTGTCCAAATGAGTTGTTCCATATTACGGCATAATTCGAAACCTTCTTTGTAGAAGTTTTCTCTGACATATAGAGCATTGGCTTGAATACCACATTCTATAGCTTGTGGATAGTTCTCTCGCACGGCAAATGCTTCATACGCTTTCTTAAACAGATAACGGGCTTTGATGTAATCTTTCTGCTTCAGGCTGCTTAAAGCCTGTTCTTTTAGTTCTGTGGCTTTATCCTGAGGTGCTTGTGCATAAACTGACAGATAAAAACAAAATGTGATTAAAAGAGTTACAATGGACGTTTTCATACTATTGCTTTTATTATTTACTACAAATGTAAAACAAATATATGAATAAAAAAGATATAGCCAGTAAAAAAAATATCGCTGTTTATACGAAGCTAAGCGGGAACAATATGTAGAATACTTAAAAAATCATTTGTCGAATGTATAAATAGTTCTGTGGCGATACTCTTCCCCCGGCATGAGCAGGCAGGACGGAAAATGCGGATGCGAAGGGGTATCCGGAAAGTATTGTGTCTCCAGACATACACCGATATCCGGTGTGGGAGCGAGATAGCCGGCGGTATATAATAAGACACCGGGTAAGTCAGTCCTGACAGTCAGCCTTCTGCCGGAGAAAGGGTCGGATAATACGGCGGCTGTCAATAACGTGTCGGACGACTCTTCTTTCAGGATATAGCAATGATTGTATCCCTTGTTCCAGTGCAACTGCTCGTTATCGTCGTAAAGATGTGCTCCGATGCTGCGACTGGTGCTGAAATCAAACGGACTGTCTTTGACATCCTGTGCCTGTCCGGTAGGAATAAATTGTGAGGTTGTCTCTAATATTCGTGCAGCAGGTATCATGAGCTCATGCTCCGTTATTTTTCGTTTGTCGCCGGACAGGTTGAAGTAAGCATGATTGGTGAGATTCAGATAAGTAGGGCGGTCTGTGGTTCCGTGATAGCTGATTGTCAGTTCGTTGGTTTCCGTGAATTGATATTCCACTTCCGCCTGTACATTTCCCGGATATCCTCCTTCCATGTCCGGAGAGTGGAGAAGGAAACGGATGCCGGAATCTGTCCGTTTCCATTGCCATATCTTCTTGTGAAAGCCGGATAGTCCGCCGTGATTGGTGTTCTCTCCGTCGTTTTTCTCCAGCAGATAGGTAGTGCCTTCGATAGAAAAGGATGCCTGATGAATGCGGTTGGCAAACCGGCCGACAGTGGCTCCCATATAATAGGTGTCTTTGAGATATCCTTCTGCATGGTCATATCCCAGCAGAATGTTTTCAAAGACGTCGTATCGGTTCGGCATATTGGCCGAAACCCAGGTGGCTCCCAGGTTTGTAAGCTCGATGGAGGCTCCGGTAGCGTTGGTCAACCGGAACAGATAGATGGAATCTCCCGATGGAGTACATCCCCAATGTGTAATTGTAAACTGCATGATCTGCTTATTTTATATGAATCTTTTGCTTTGCAAAGGAAAGCAAAATCAAAGAATCAGAAAATAGAGAAAATCAGTTTAAAGATGGACAATTATAAGAATTGTGTCTGTGTTTTTCTATCGAAAGGAAATGGGGATGTGCTCTCTCAACGGAATGCCGGAAGGTGTGTTAAAATCGGTAGTATCTTAAATCTCCTCCTTCGGGAAGGAGGAGTACCCGCAGGGGGAGGTGGTAGGTGAATACGCAATTCTTTCATTCATAGTAAATTATAGACAACCCCATTTTAGTTACTATTGACTTTTGAAACACGCTCTGGCTTTCTGATAGTTATTTCTTCATTTTAGCGAGTAGAATGACGTTGTTGCCTTCTTCATCCAGTGAATTTATCAATGTTTGTGCACGTTTCTTTGCCTCTGCCGGAATATCTTTCCGGGTTATTTCTTTTTCCAGTGTTTCTTTTAGCTGGGCAGGTTCCATGTTGGCAACATAATAACCATTGCCGAATGAAGGCCATATCTGCATCTTTTTCGTTCCCAGGAAATCATTGTACAGGCGGAAGTAGCTGCCATGCAGTGTTTTCTTATCTATGATATACTTGGCAGGCTTGCTGCCGCTCCAAGTGTTTTCTGATACTTGTATCGGCACGGAAACGTCTCCGATAAAGTGACGCGGGTATTCGGAATAGCCATGCCAGGGGATTTTCTCCTTGTTCGGATATTCCACGGTGAATCTGGCTTCGAGTCGATTTTGGGCTGCGTTATAGTGGTACAGACTGTCCGTTCGTGGGGCAGGCATGATCACCATTAACATAACGCCGTAATCATTAGTATTATTATCCATAAATACTTCGTTGCTAAAGTCGCGCGGAACGGTCAGATGTCCCGGTGCGATAAAGTTCTTGCGTTTACCTTTGAAATCTTGTGTCCACACGACAGCCGGCCAGCCTTCGAAAGGCAGAGTTGTCAGAGTGACTTCCGACTTTTCCGTATCTACTCTGAATTTGCCTTTGGGCACGCGCATACATAAAGGAATGGGAGGCTGAGGATTGCCTTGTAAATCGAATACGAGCAGCTTGTCACTCTGCCAGGGCAGTATGTAGATACGGTTGTGGGCTTCGTCCAACTGGTCGGCGTATGTGTTTCCATATTCGTTGGGCCCTTGTCCGTAGGCACCGATAGTGGTGATGAATTTGCCGTCGCGGGTAAAAAGTTTGTAGGGAGTCTGTTTGTTATTGCTCACCAGGATGTATTTTTCTCCCACTGTGGTGCGTATCCAGCCTCCTACTAGTGCTTCGTCCCGGTTGTCTAGTTTGACAACTTGAAGTTCTTCTGTCAAATAGCTGAGTGGAATGTCTACTGTGTCTTTCAAAGCCTTTAAATTACATGAGACTAGTGTGCCGGTAGGTGTCGTGACTCGTTTTGCTACAATAGGGGAGAGTGCCAGTGGGTCGGTCTTTGTTTCACTGTTGTATACAAAAGCAACAATTGCAAGTAGACAACTAGCACATAAACTTAAAATAATAATTCTGTTCTTCATACGGTTCTGTATTTGGTTAGTACTGTTTTTCTGATTATCACTGAGGCAAAAGTAGACCGAAGTGAGCAGAAAAACAAAAAAACAGGCGGACAAAAAGGTACGATGTGACTAGATGTATGTTGTTGATTATTAATAATATAATATATATATGCGTTTGTTTTCAGGCGGACAAAGACTTCAACTACCCTGGGGCGACAGCTAAAAAACTTTGAGAAAACTGTCTAAACTTATATTCTCATCAGTAATTCCCAGCTTATCAGTCTTTATCCGATATTTCCGTTTGGTAATGGCAGCTTTGCTCACACAATAGATATCAGATAAATCCTGTATGTTGACATTGATTTTGACGAGGCAGCAGAAGCCGATTTCTTTATCTCCCAACTGCGGATAAGCCTGTCGTAACCGAACGACAAAATTGTCGAACGCATCGTTCACTACTGAAGTGACTTCTGCCCATTCTGCATCTGTCACTACTATCTTGTGACTGGTGCCCGGTTCGTCCTGATTGTTGTTGGCATGGAGTGAGGGCAACTTATGGAAGAATGGCATTCTCCGGAAAAGCGCTTCACGGAGTTCAGCCTCTTTATTCCTTAGCCGGATTTCTTTCTCCCGTAGTCCACTTACTTCGGCTTCTTTGTACAGTAACTGGTTTTCCCGCAGCAGTCGCTTCTTTTTCTCTCTCTGATAAAAGAAGAATGCGATGAATCCGATACTCAGCAGAGCTGTAACGATTCCCAGCATCCATAGTTCCCTTTGCTGCTGTTGCAGATGCAGCTGGTATAATTCATTCTGTAATTTGAGTTGGTTGAATTCTCTTTCCCGTATCCCTGTACTGATATTGTTTAGTATATTGTCCCTTATCGTGCTTTCCTTCTGCTTGGTATAAAAGACTTGTTCCGGATATTCTTTTTCATTGATCAGATTGAATAAGCGTGCATTGGCTTCCATGGCAATAAAGCTGGAAGATGAGATTGCGGCTTGCCGATAGTAATATTGGGCGGAGTCAATCTGATTCAAGGCGGCATGGGTTCTTCCGCATAGCAGCAGATAGTGTGGTACTTCATTTCTTCCGCGGCGTTGGCTCGATAATTGTTGAAGATATATGACTGCTTGCCGGAAATCCTTTCTTTGCAGACTGGTGTTCAACAGACTTTCCAGCGCATAATAATTCAAAGACTGGTATTTGGGCGAATCCATAAGTTCTTTCATTAGCTGCAGATAGCTTTGGGTGTATCTGTCATGATCTTGCATTTTGTTTATAATTTGCAGATATAGCTGGCTGGTAGAAAAATAGAAAAGTGTATCTTTCATCTTAAGAGCCAGTTGTCTGCTGCTGTCTGCCATCACCAATGCCTGCGGATAATCCTGCTTTCTGCTGTATGCTGCCCTTCGTAGCCCGTACAGCCTTGTTTTTAGCGTATCATTTAGCTGGTATCTTTTCAGGATTTGTTCGCTCATCAGTAATGTGGAATCGGGCAGATTACGATATAAATAGGAGGCGCTTTGCTCAATGCGTGCCCGTACATACTGGGTTTGCTGCTCGTTTTGTTTATATTGCCGGATGGCGATCTGCAATAATGAATCATCAGGTGTTCCTGTTTTCCACAGAGTTGCCTTGTAGAGCAACAGGTAATAATCTCCCTGATCATTGAGAGGTAATTTGTCGGGTTCTTCTATTTGTTGCAGGTAGAAAAAGATACTGTCGGTTGATACATTCTCCATCTGCATCGCTTTTTCCAGAAGATGAGATGGGGCAGGTTGACAACTACTCAGCATGATAAGCCATCCGATGAGTAGAAATAGGGGGTAATATGGGTTGTCGTGTTTATTCATATACTAGATTCTATCTTGCGAAAATAGTATTTTATATGAGACAAAGACTTTTTCTTTATGGTATTTTATTGATTTACTGTCAAGCGCTTTTATCCCGCCCAGTTTTCTCTGTCTAGATTGCGATAACTGATGGCTTCAGCCAAATGGGAGGGCTGTATCAGTTCCGCACCCTCAAGGTCGGCAATGGTACGTGCCACCTTTAATATACGGTCGTATGCGCGTGCGGAAAGATTGAGGCGTTCCATTGCATTTCGCAGCAGGGAAAGTCCTTTGTCATCCGGCCGAGCGTAAATGGATAATAACTTGCTGCTCATCTGTGCATTGCAGTAGATACCGGGATGATCGGCATAGCGCTGTTCCTGTATACGGCGTGCCTGAATGACTCTGTTCCGAATAACACTGCTTGCTTCTCCCTGTCGCTGATCGGATATCTTGTCGAACGGAACAGGAACAATCTCTATCTGAATATCAATACGGTCCAGCAACGGACCGGATATCTTGTTCAGATACTTTTGTACCTGACCAGGACTGCATACACATGCCTTGGTCGGATGATTATAGTATCCGCAAGGGCATGGATTCATGGATGCAATGAGCATCAGATTGGCGGGATAACTGATTGTGCTCTTTATGCGGGAGATGGTAATCTGCCGGTCTTCCAGTGGCTGGCGCAGGACTTCTAATACCCCTCTGTTGAATTCGGGTAATTCGTCCAAAAATAAAACTCCGTTATGCGCCAGGCTTATTTCTCCCGGTTGGGGAAAACTTCCGCCTCCCACCATTGCAACTTGCGATATCGTATGATGGGGATCACGGAATGGCCGTTGGGAAATCAGTGAAGAGCCCCGGTTTAGTTTTCCTGCAACGGAATGTATTTTGGTCGTTTCCAGGCTTTCACCCAGGGAGAGGGGAGGAAGGATGGAAGGTAACCGTTTAGCCATCATTGATTTACCACTGCCGGGAGCGCCGATCATGATGAGATTATGTCCTCCGGCGGCAGCAACTTCCAACGCCCTTTTCACATTCTCCTGTCCTTTTACGTCTGCAAAGTCCAGGTCAAAGGCTGTTTGCTGTTGATAAAACTCTTCCCGCGTGTTGACAACGGTCTGTTCCAGCTCCCGCTCACCATTGAAGAACTGGATAACTTCTTTGATATTACTGACGCCATATACCTTCAGTTGATTGACAACTGCTGCTTCCCGCGCATTCTGTTGAGGAATAATGAGTCCCTCAAAGTTTTCTTCACGGGCTTTGATAGCAATAGGCAGTGCTCCTTTGATAGGCTGAATGCTCCCGTCAAGACTAAGTTCTCCCATCATCAGATAGCGGGATAACTTTTCGGAAGATATGGTTTCGCTGGCACCCAGCAAGCCGATGGCAAGAGGCAAATCATAAGCCGAGCCTTCTTTGCGGATATCGGCCGGTGCCATATTTACAACCAGGTTACTGGTCGGCATTTTATAGCCATTGACTTGCAGTGCGGAGATAATACGTTGGTGACTTTCCTTCACTGCGGAATCCGGAAGACCGACGAGATAGAACATACAGCCACGTGAGCTGTTGACTTCGATTGTGATGAGTGTTGCATCAATCCCTTGAACAGCCGCTCCGAAAACTTTAATTAGCACGTTTGATTACCGTTTATTTCTTCTGTTTGTTTTTCTTTTCTTTTTCTGTCGCTTCCTCAACGATGTTTTCTATTTTCTTTTTCAGCTCTTCTCCCCGAAGGTTCTTAGCTAAAATCTTTCCGTCCGACGAGAGAAGTATGTTGGCAGGTATTTTATAGATAGAATATTGCTTGGCTACTTCAGAATTGAGTCCGCCGAAATCGCATACCTGTTCCCAGTCCAGCGTATCGCGTTTGATGGCGTCTTTCCATTGCTGCTTGTCTACATCCAGTGAGATGCCGAGCATTCCTATATATTTGTTCTTCTTATACTTTTTGTAGATTTCTCTTAGCTCGCTGTTGCTCTGCTTCTGAGAGATGCTGTCGTTCCAGGAAGCCCAAAAGTTGATCAGCAGGCTTTTCTGCTTGAAGGCGTCTGATGAACGGGTAATCTTTTCTCCTTTCGCATTGGGCAGGCTGAAGAAAGGTGCATATTTGCCAATCTCCGATTTTTCTGCCTGAGTGATTGTTTCATTCAAACGTTCGATATACGGTTTGTCCTGTAATACACCTGTCATTACTTCAACTAGCTTTTTAATTTTACTGAAGTCAGGCGTTTCTTTCTGAACGAAGTATTTGTCTAATAAGTAAAGGCTTACATAGGAGGAGTGATGTTGCAGTATGAACTCTTCCGCCATTTCTTCGGCAGTGTTTGCTTTCTCTACAGTTATTCTTTTATCCACTGTTTCTTCGCTGGCTTTTTCTGAAGGATCAGCCGGATCTTCCAGTGCTTTTTGGAAGTCTGTAAACTCCTCATTGTATATATTTCCACTGATAGTCAGGAAATTCAGGTTGATCGTATCTCCTTTTATTTTGATCTTGTTACCTTTATCAAGAAAGACAGGATATTCAATCCGGTTCTTGAGTAACAGATAGGCAGAAGTGATCGTATCTACGCTGGTAGTGTAGGAGAACTTATCGTTTTCTACATAAATGGTGTCTATCCGGTCGTACAGTTCGTCCATGCCGTACAAATAAAGTGTATCTGTTCCGAGTCCTTTGATCTCTCCGGTGATGGTTGTCTCATTGGAGCCCTTCTTGCATCCGACCAGACAGATAATGATGAGGATTAAAATACTACTCTTTTTCATTGCTTTGATTTCTTTTCTGCGAAAGTACGGTTTTTTACAGATAAAAAAAAGAATTGCCCGTCATTTGTAATGACGAGCAATTCTCAATATCTAAAATAGAGTGGTAATTCTCTTATTTGATGATGCTCATGAAGTCTGCATTTGTGAAGAACTTAGAGAATTCCAAGTCTGTTGCAGCTTTCTTAGCCAACGCAGGTTCTTTAGCAACAGCGCTCTTCAAGCTGCTGGTTACCATAGAAGAATTGTTAGTTCTAGCACCTAGAACTGCCATCAGGTAGTCTGTGTAAGCATCTGGTTTTTCTACGCCTGCCAGTGTGTTTTTAGCTTTGTTGTAGTCCTTAGCAAGGATCTGAGCCAAAGCAGCACTGTTAGTCTTAGCGTCACCGAATGAGTTAACTGCTCTTTCGTACTGGCCTTGAGCGATGTACAGGTTACCCATAGATTCGCCAAGTTCTTTTGTACCTGCAGCTTTACCGAAGTAAGCTTCAGCAGCAGCTTTGTCACCCTTGATCAAAGAGATCAAACCTAAGTTCATGTTTACTTCAGGAGCAGCGTTTACGCTGGCAGCTTTCTTCAGGTAAGATTCAGCTTTGTCAACATTTCCAGCTTGATAAGCAAGCTTACCAAGGTTGTTGTATGCGCGGTAATCGTTAGGGAACTGTTTTGTTGCCTGAGTATAGATAGCTTCCTGTTTTGCAGGATCGTTAGTCAGTGTAGCAGCATACAGCAATTCTTCGATGTTCAGTTCAGAAGGATTAGAAGAAGCAAGCTTAGTGATTTCTTCGTCAGACTTACCGATGATCTCGTAGTTCAAAGTCAAACGAGAACGACGCAGTTGAGGAAGGATATCGTCAGCCAGGTTCTTGTATACAGAAGAGATGTTCTTGATTTCTTGTTCTCTCTGTGCAGGATCCTGATACATAGATAATACGCGAAGGATCAGTTCTTTATCCTGGATGTTAGATTTAGAAACCAGTTCCTGGAAACCTTCCCAGTCCTGTGCAGTATATTTAGCGTCAACCGGAGCGTCGATCTTAGCTTTCTTCAAGTCTTTGTTCAACATCTTGGTAGTGTTGCTTTCGCGGTTTTCTGCCAGAGTTGTATTCAGGCTTACACCACCATCAGGAGAAGCATAAGCAGAAACTTCGATGTTGCTGATCTTCTTGTTGGCAGCTTCGTTTATGTTAGCAACTTCCTTGTTGAATTCTTTAGCAGTTTTCAACTCGCTTGAACGGATGTTAGCCTGTTGGATCAAGAACATGATGTTAGCATCGTGTTTTTCCTTGATGATACGTTGGAAAGCATCTTCGCCCAGAGCCGGGTTAGCGCTGCCCAATGTGTTATTTACCAATTCAGAAGTAGAGATTACACCATCAGCTACTTTCACAGCGGGGATAACGACTTCCTTTTTACCAACTTTAGCTTTGAATTCAAGCCACAGTTCAGATTTTGCCATTTCAGGAACATAGTCGAAAGATGTTTTCATCGTATAGCTACCACCTACTTTGTAAGAGATAGTCTGATCGTTTCCTTCTACTTTTTCTCCTTGGAACACAGCACTTTGTCCTTTAGCTTCACCGCCATTCCATTTCAAAACCGGAGTAACTTCTACTACAGCTTTTTTCTTGAAATACTTTTCAGGGAATTTACCATTAATGGTAGCAGGAACTTTACCACCTACTGCTTCCAACACTTGTGGAGTAACAGTGAAGTAGTCCGCTGACAGGGGACCCATTTTCTTGCACGAAGAGAAAAGTGCAACAACAATTGCCATGAGTAAAGGCAAGTACAACTTCTTTGTCATTTTAGGTATAAATTAAATGTTTGTAATTGAAATATCGTCATATTTATAACCCCTTTTCAATCCTAATAAAGGAAAAACATCGCAAAGATATTAATTCTTAATATAATTATGTAGTTAGCAGGAGGTTTTTATCATAATTTAATGAAAACCCGACTCTTTTTCTCGCCGATACTTGATATTTCGGGGATGATGCTCGATAATCTCGCTGCGAAGCATGTTTCGGTCGATATGGGTATAAATTTCGGTCGTCGCAATCGATTCGTGTCCGAGCATGCATTGGATGGCCCGTAAATTGGCGCCACCTTCCAGTAAATGAGTGGCAAAGGAGTGTCGGAAAGTGTGCGGACTGATGTTTTTGGTGATACCCGCATTTTGTGCTAATTCTTTTATCATATGAAAGATCATAATCCGGGAAAGTGATTTGCCTTTCCGCTGGCTGACAAACACAAAATCTTCATAGTCTTTTTTAACTTCTATCCGGTTGCGGTCCAAGAAATAAAGTTTGATCTCGTTAATGGCACGGGGGGAAATGGGAACAAGACGTTGCTTGCTTCCTTTGCCTTCTACTTTGATGAAGCCTTCATCAAAATAGAGATCGGATAATTTGAGGCTGACAAGTTCGGATACACGGAGTCCGCAGCTGTATAATGTTTCCAGAATAGCTCTGTTGCGCTGTCCTTCGGCTTTGCTGCGGTCTACGGAGGAGATGATGTTGTCGATCTCTTCTACGGTCAGCACTTCGGGGAGTTTTAATCCTATCTTGGGACCTTCCAGCAGTTCGCTGGGATCAGCCTCCAGATAATCCGCCATAATAAGGAAACGGAAGAAGGACTTGATGCCGGATAAAATGCGTGCCTGAGAACGAGGATGAATGCCGATGTCATGCAATCCCGCAGCGAAACGCTGGAGATCGGACAGGCATACTTCAAGAACATCTATCCCTTCCAGAGTCAGAAAACTCATCAGTTTATCCAGATCGGTCAGATAAGCGTCCAATGTATTGGGGGATAAAGACTTTTCCAGCTTGAGGTACTGCTGGTACTTTCTGATTATCAGTGCTTGTTGCTCCTTCTTCTTGTTTTTTTCGTTGATTTCCATTTCTTTTTTCTACCTTTGTAGCCTGAAATATTGTTCTTTGGATACAAAGGTATTAAAAAAGCAGGACTACGGCGATGAGAATACAAATTATTAATGGCCCGAACATCAATCTGTTGGGCAAACGTGAACCTTCCATATACGGAAGTGTTACATTTGAAGACTATCTGGCTGAGCTTCGTAAAAGATATGCTGATTTGGAGATCGACTATTTTCAATCGAACATTGAGGGAGAAATGATTGACTGCATTCAGCAGGTAGGTTTTGAGGTAGACGGCATCATTCTGAATGCCGGCGCTTATACCCATACCTCCATCGCTCTGCAGGATGCCATTCGTTCTGTGACTTCTCCGGTGATCGAGGTACATATTTCTAATGTACATAGCCGTGAGTCTTTCCGGCATGTATCTATGATCGCCTGCGCATGCAAAGGAGTGATCTGTGGCTTCGGGCTGAACTCGTATCGTTTGGCTCTGGAGGCTTTGTTAGGTAATAAATAAGGTATTAATATATTAAATAGGTAAAAAGGCTATGTTACTGAAACAGACAAAAATCGTCGCATCCATTTCGGACAGACGTTGCGATGTGGACTTTATAAAACAGCTGTTTGAAGCTGGGATGAATGTGGTACGTATGAATACGGCTCACGCTAGCCGTGAAGGTTTTGAAGCGTTGATTGCCAATGTACGTTCCGTATCCAACCGGATTGCAATCCTCATGGATACCAAAGGACCGGAAGTACGTACAACTGCCAATGCGGAACCGATTCCATATCAGATAGGTGATAAAGTAAAGATTGTCGGCAATCCTGATCAGGAGACGACTCGTGAATGTATCGCTGTTTCGTATCCTAACTTTGTGAACGATTTGAATATCGGAGGTCTGGTTCTGATTGACGATGGTGATCTTGAACTGGAAGTAATCGATAAGACAGCCGATTATCTGCTTTGCGAAGTGAAAAACGATGCAACGTTGGGAAGCCGCAAGAGCGTGAACGTCCCGGGTGTTCGTATCAATCTTCCTTCATTGACAGAGAAAGACCGTAACAATATACTTTACGCGATTGAAAAGGATATCGATTTCATCGCTCACTCTTTCGTGCGCAACCGTCAGGACGTACTTGATATCCGTGAAATTCTGGATGCTCACAATAGTGATATCCGGATTATTGCCAAGATTGAGAATCAGGAAGGGGTGGACAACATCGACGAGATTCTTGAAGTGGCGGACGGCGTGATGGTAGCCCGTGGTGACCTGGGTATCGAAGTGCCGCAGGAACGTATTCCGGGTATCCAGCGTGTGCTGATCCGCAAATGTATCCTGGCAAAGAAACCGGTGATCGTTGCGACTCAGATGCTTCATACCATGATCAACAATCCTCGTCCGACCCGCGCGGAAGTGACCGATATCGCGAATGCAATCTACTATCGTACGGATGCTCTGATGTTGAGCGGTGAGACTGCTTATGGCAAATATCCGGTAGATGCAGTCAAGACAATGACCAAGATCGCGGCCCAGGCTGAAAAAGATAAACTGGAAGAGAATGATATCCGTATCCCGTTGAACGAAAACAGTAACGATGTAACGGCCTTCCTTGCTAAACAGGCAGTGAAAGCTACATCGAAACTGAAGATACGTGCCATCATCACAGACAGCTATAGCGGACGGACCGCCCGTAATCTGGCAGCTTTCCGTGGTAAGTTCCCGGTATTGGCTATCTGCTATAAAGAAAAGACCATGCGTCATCTGGCACTTTCTTATGGAGTGGAAGCAATCTATATGCCGGAGCTGGCCAACGGACAGGAATATTATTTTGCCGCTTTGCGCCGCCTGTTGAAGGAAGGACGTTTGCAGCCGACTGATATGGTAGGATATCTGAGTAGCGGTAAGGCAGGTACACAAACTTCATTCCTCGAAATCAATGTCGTGGAAGATGCGTTGAAACATGCGGGAGAAACTGTATTGCCTAACAACAATCGTTATCTCTAACTGTTACATCTAAAATAAGGTTTTTATGCAGGAGACTGAATCTATTGATGAATATATTTTGCAGCATATCGATGCGGAAAGTGACTATCTGAAAGCACTCTACCGGGATACGCATGTGAAACTGCTTCGTCCCCGTATGGCTTCCGGGCATTTACAGGGGCGGATGCTGAAAATGTTTGTGGAGATGATTCGCCCCCGGCATATACTGGAGATCGGAACGTATAGCGGTTATTCTGCCCTTTGTCTGGCGGAAGGCTTGTCGGAGGGCGGAATGTTGCATACGTTTGAAATTAATGATGAACAAGAGGACTTTACCCGTCCCTGGCTGGAGAATTCTCCTTTTGCGGACAAGATTCGCTTTTATATAGGAGATGCCTTGGAGCTTGTTCCTCATTTGGGCGTTACGTTCGATCTGGCCTTCATTGACGGTGATAAACGTAAATATATCGATTATTACGAGATGGTTTTAAAGCATCTTTCCACAGGTGGGTATATCATTGCCGACAATACATTGTGGGATGGTCATGTGTTGGAACAACCTCGTAGTGCGGATACGCAGACCATTGGCATCAAAGCATTCAATGACGCCCTTGTGACGGACGACCGGGTGGAGAAAGTAATCCTGCCTTTGCGTGATGGGTTAACTATAATAAGAAAAAAGTAAGATAAGGAGTAAATTTATGGAAACAACCAGACAGAATAAGATATCCCGCCTGTTACAGAAGGAGCTGAGCGAGATATTCCTGCTTCAGACAAAGGCAATGCCGGGTATATTAATATCGGTCAGCGCCGTTCGTATCAGTCCTGATATGAGTATTGCGCGCGTGTACCTGAGCGTTTTCCCGTCAGAGAAAGCAGAAGAAATGGTGAAGAATATCAATGAGAACATGAAGTCCATTCGCTTTGAGCTCGGAACCCGTGTGCGTCATCAATTACGGATTATTCCTGAATTGAAGTTCTTCGTGGACGACTCACTGGATTATATTGAGAAGATTGACTCTTTGCTGAAGTGAATTTTCCCTTCTACATAGCCCGGCGTTATCTTTTCTCGAAAAAGAAGCATAATGCTATCAATATTATTTCCGGCATATCAGTATGCGGGGTGGCACTTGCTACGTTGGCACTGGTCTGCACGCTTTCCGTATTCAACGGATTTCAGGATATGGTAGCCAGCTTTTTCACAGCTTTTGATCCTCAGTTGAAGATTACCATCCGTGAGGGAAAAGTCTTCGACGGACAGGATGAAAAAATTCGTGCGGTCTGTGCGCTTCCGGAGGTCTCGGTATCTACAGAGACGCTGGAAGAGAATGCGATGGTGCAATATAAAGACCGTCAGGCTATGGTTGTGTTGAAAGGCGTGGAAGATAACTTTGAGGATTTAACCGAAATAGATAGCATTCTTTACGGAGCCGGCGAGTTTATTCTTCATGATTCGATAGTGAATTATGGGGTGATGGGCGTGGAACTGGTTTCGACTTTGGGTACCGGACTGGCGTTCGTAGATCCTTTGCAGGTGTATCTTCCCAAGCGTAATGCCAAAGTGAATATGGCGAATCCCGGAGCTTCTTTCAATCGCGACTATCTTTATTCACCGGGTGTTGTGTTCGTGGTCAACCAACAGAAGTATGATGAAAGCTATATTCTCACTTCCCTTGATTTCCTTCGTAACTTATTGGACTATACGACAGAGGTTTCCGGCATTGAGTTGAAACTGAAACCGAACGCCAATATATCATCCGTACAGTCTAAAATAGAAAAAATGCTGGGTGATGACTTTGTGGTACAGAACCGTTATCAGCAGCAAGCAGATGTTTTCCGTATCATGGAAATAGAGAAGCTGATCTCTTATCTGTTTCTTACTTTTATTCTGATGATTGCCTGTTTTAATGTGATCGGTTCTCTTTCCATGTTGATTCTGGATAAGAAAGACGATGTCATAACCTTGCGCAGTCTGGGAGCCAGTGATAAACTGATATCCCGTATCTTTTTATTTGAGGGACGGCTCATCTCTCTCTTTGGTGCTATCTCCGGTATTATACTAGGGTTGATATTGTGTTTCATTCAGCAGAAGTTTGGCATCATTACCCTTGGTGGAGGTGGTGGAACTTTTGTGGTGGACGCTTATCCGGTAAGTGTTCACGTATGGGATGTAGTACTTATTTTTATTACTGTTTTAGCAGTGGGATTCCTGTCTGTATGGTATCCAGTGCGCTATTTAAGCAAGCGACTTCTGTAATTGGCTGAAGAAGAAAAAGATTATAACCTTAGAATACGGAGGTGTAGGTATTTTGTAGGGGAGTTTGCTAAAGTGGAACTAAAGTATTTTATGTATTTGGGCAGAAACTATATAAACAAAAAAGCGCAGGCAGGAGACGAACTCCTTTGCCTGCGCTTTTCTTTTTTTCTCAGTCAAGTGAATTACTTCACTTCCCAAGTATCGTTTGTCATCAGCAACTCCTGGAAATTATGATATTTCTTCTTGCCTTTGACTTCTTCAATCTGTTCTGCTACAGCGTCATTGTAGGTAGGTGCCTCTACTTCACGAATCACACCGAGTGCAATCGGGAAATCGGGGCCTTCCATCAAAGCCAGCTTCAACTGAAGAGTATTGTCCTGGCAATGAGCATCGTGAATCAGAATATCTTTTTCTGTGATGCCATTCTCGCCAAGTTTTACCACTTTCAGTCCGAAACCTTCTTGCATCAGTCCGAACTCTTTGTTTTCACCGAACAACATCGGTTTGCCGTGCTCTAGATAGATTGCATTCTTTGCGCGTCCTTCCTTTGTTGCAACAGAAGCGTGAGTTCCGTCATTGAAGATTACGCAGTTTTGCAGAACTTCCACAACAGATGCACCCTTGTGGTTGGCTGCTGCTTTCAGAACCTCTACAGAAGCGGCACCGTCTACAGCGATACAACGTGCAAAGAAACGTCCGCGTGCACCGAATGCCAGTTCTGCCGGATGGAAAGGGTCTTCTACCGTTCCGTAAGGAGATGATTTGCTGACGAATCCGCGTTCGGAAGTCGGTGAATACTGTCCTTTGGTCAGTCCATAGATACGGTTGTTCAACAGAATCATGTTCAGGTCGATGTTACGACGAACAGCGTGGATGAAGTGGTTACCACCGATAGCCAGACCGTCACCGTCACCGGAAATCTGCCAGATAGTCAAATCCGGATTAGCCACTTTAGCACCCGTTGCAACGGCAGCGGCACGTCCGTGGATGGTATGGAAACCATACGTATTTACATAATAAGGCAGACGGGAAGAGCAACCGATACCGGAAATTACGGCGATATTGTGCGGAGCTACTCCCAGTTCGGCCATTGCCTTGTGCAGTGAGTTCAGGAAAGCGTGGTCACCGCATCCCGGACACCAGCGAGGCTGACCTGATTTATAATCTTGTACGGTATATACTTTATCGCTCATCTCTTATTCCTCCAATAATTTAGTAAATGCATCTATCAATTCTCTCGTAACGAAAGGCTGTCCTTTCACTTGGTTGAACTGGCTGATATTCAGTCCGGGTACTTTCATACGCAGGTAACCGGCAAATTGTCCCAGATTCTGTTCGGCTACTACGATCTTCTTATATTTACGTAATACGTCGGCTGTATTCTTCGGCAGCGGGTTGATGTACTGGAAGTGTGCGAATGCAACCTTCTTTCCATGTTCGCGCATGAAGTCCATAGCCAGACGGAGATGTCCGTAGGTACCGCCCCAGCCTACAATCAGCAAGTCTGCGTCTTCGTCGCCCAGCACTTCAAGTTCGGGGATGTAGTCTGCAATCTTGTCCACTTTTGCCTGACGCAGGTGAACCATCTTGTTGTGGTTTTCGGGTTCGGTAGAGATAGCGCCGGTTTCGTTACTCTTTTCAAGCCCACCGATACGGTGCATGAAGCCTTCTGTTCCCGGAGTCGCCCAGTAGCGTGCGCCTGTTTCTTCGTTACGTTGGTACGGGGTCCAGTTGCCCGCCATGTCCGGAGTTACATACGGAGGGTTGATGGCAGGGTAGTCATTCAGATCGGGAAGTTTCCATGCGGCAGAGCCGTTGGCAACGAAAGCATCTGTCAGCAATACGACCGGAGTCATGTGTTCCAAAGCAATTTTGGCTGCCATGTAGGCGGCATCGAAACAGTTGGTCGGTGAAGTGGCGGCGATAACCGGCATCGGGCTTTCACCGTTACGACCGTAAAGTGCTTGCAGCAAGTCGGTCTGTTCCGATTTGGTAGGCAGACCCGTAGACGGGCCACCACGTTGTACGTTGACAATCACCAGCGGAAGTTCGCCGATAACGGCCAAGTTCATCGCCTCACTTTTCAGGCAGATGCCCGGACCGGAAGTTGTCGTTACTGCCAGCGCACCTGCAAAAGCTGCACCAACGGCAGAAGCACAACCGGCGATTTCGTCTTCGCACTGTACGGTTTTTACTCCCAGTGATTTATGTTTGGCCAGTTCATGCAGAATGTCGGTAGCCGGAGTGATCGGGTACGAACCCAGATACAGTTCCAGACCGGCTTTTTCGGCTGCGGCAATCAGTCCGTAAGACGTTGCCTTGTTACCATTAATATCTGTATAAAGCCCTTTTGATTTCGGAGCTTTGCTTTCAATCTTATAAGTAGAGGTAGAAGCGTGTGTGTTGGCACCGTAGTTGTAGCCATCGTTCAATACCTTAATATTTGCTTCTGCGATTTCCGGTTTCTTGGCGAACTTCTCACGCAGCATCTTTTCCGCTGCTGCCAGGTTGCGGTTAAACAGCCAGCAAACCAGTCCGAGCGCGAACATATTCTTGCAACGGAGAATCGTTTTATTGTCCAGTCCGGAATCTTTCAGACTTTCTTTGCACATAGAAGAGATGGGTACTTCCAGCACTTCTTGTTTAACGCCTAATTCTTCAAAAGGATTGTTGGTCTTAAATTGTGCTTTTTCCAGGTCTCTGGCTTCGAACGAGTCGGAGTCGGTAATGATAAGTCCTTGCGGTTTACAGAATTTGATTTGTGTTTTCAGTGCGGAGGGGTTCATCGCTACTAATACGTGGCAACGGTCTCCTGGAGTGTACACCTGTCCTGCGCCTACGTGGATCTGAAAACCGGAAACACCGGTCAGCGAACCTTGCGGGGCACGGATGTCTGCCGGATAGTCGGGGAATGTACAGATGTCATTTCCTACTGTAGCCGACACGTTCGAGAAGATGTTGCCTGCCAGCTGCATACCATCGCCGGAGTCGCCGGAGAAACGTACTACGACTTCCTCCAATTCTTTAACCATCATTTCGTCTGCCATAACTTTAATTACTATATTTAATTTAAAAACTGATTTTACTTTCAATTTGTGAGCGCAAAGGTCGGAAAGTTAATCGAATTATCAAAATAAATCGAACTTTATTGTCCTATTGACGCCAAATAATTGGAATTACTGAAAGGAACCTGCATTTTTATTCTTGTTAAATCAACAGAAACCGTTATCTTTGCAACCAAAATAAAAGCGGCCTTGTAGTTCAACGGATAGAATAGAAGTTTCCTAAACTTTAGATAGGGGTTCGATTCCCCTCGGGGCTACTAAGAGAAATCTGCGGGAGGCGGTGTTGTTTTGCTTCATACTGTATTGAGTTTTAAGTATTACAATGGCTTCTTTAAAGATTAACGTCTTATAGCTTCTATTTGTTTTAATAATCAATAGAAAAAAGCCTCTTCCGAATGTTCGGAAGAGGCTTTTTCTATTTCTGGAATTTATTATTCTTCCGTAGCTGCTACCACTACTTTTTTGTTCTTCATCATGTTGTATGCAATCGGAGATGCAATGAACAACGAAGATAAAGTACCGATAACAACACCGAGAATCATAGCGAATGCGAAGCTGCGGATGGAATCACCACCGAGGATGAAGATACACAGCAATACGATCAACGTACTCAATGAAGTATTGATGGTACGAGCCAGTGTAGTGTTCAGAGAGTCGTTGAACAACTGACGCTTGTCACGTTTCGGATACAAGCCGAAGAACTCACGTACACGGTCGAAGATTACCACCTTATCATTAATAGAGTAACCGATAGCCGTCAGAATAGCACCGATAAATGTCTGGTCAATTTCCAGTGAGAACGGAACGATACCCCACAACAGTGAGTAAGCACCGATAATCATAATGGTATCACAGCTCAGAGCTACGATAGAACCGATACTGTAAGCGATGTTGCGGAAACGGATCAAGATATACAGACCGATAGCGATCAGAGCCAGAACAACTGACCATACGGCACCTGTCTTGATATCGTCTGCGATACTCGGACCTACTTTCTGTGAACTTACGATACTACCGCCTGTGTGATTGTCACGGTCGATGAAAGTAGCCAATGTGATGTTCTGTGTCAGCAATGGCTTCAGTGTTTCGTATAAGTATGATTCAATCTCAGAGTCTACATTGTTACCTTCGTCTGCGATACGGTAGTTGGTGCTGATACGTACTGTTTTCTTATCTGTACCGATAGCGATCACATTTACATTTACATCTTCACCAAACTTGTCAGCGATCAGTTCACGAACTTGTTCCGGTTCTACCGGATTCTCGAATTGTACCTTGAAGTTACGTCCACCGGTGAAGTCAATACTTTGACTTAAACCACGCAATGCAAACGAACCGATACAAACAAGGATAATAGCGCTTACGATGATCAGTGATTTCTTATTGGTTCCCATGAAGTCGAAACGGGTATTTACCAGCAAGTTTCTGGAAATCTTGGAAGTAAATGTCAGGTTCAGCCATTTGTCTTTATTCATGAAGTGTTCGTAAACCAGACGAGTCATGAACACAGCAGTGAAGAAGGATACAAGGATACCGATAATCAATGTAGTGGCAAAACCACGGATAGGACCTGTACCGAAGTTGAACAGGATGATACCGGTGATGATAGATGTCAGGTTGGAGTCGAAGATAGCAGAGAAGGCATTTGAATAACCGTCAGCCAATGCTTTCTTCACACCCTTGCCGGCACGAAGCTCTTCTTTTGTACGTTCATAGATAAGTACGTTCGCATCTACTGCCATACCGAGTGACAACACCATACCAGCAATACCGGACATGGTCAGTGCCGCCTGGAAGGATGAAAGGATACCCAGCGTGAAGAAGAAGTTCAGGAATAATGCGCAGTTGGCAACCATACCCGGGATGAAGCCATACATGGAACACATATAGATCATCAACAGGATCAAAGCTACAACGAATGAGAAAATACCTGCGTTAATAGATTCCTGACCTAGAGACGGACCTACGATATCTTCCTGTACGATGTGCGCCGGAGCCGGCATCTTACCTGATTTCAATACGTTAGCTAAGTCCTTTGCCTGTTCAGGAGTGAAGTGACCTGTAATCTGTGAACGTCCACCTGTGATTTCAGAGTTCACGTTTGGAGCAGAATATACATAGTTATCAAGAACGATAGCGATAGAACGACCGATGTTCTGTTTGGTCAGCTGTGCCCAACGGCGTGCACCGTCAGAATTCATGGTCATGCTTACAGCTGGTTTGCTGTATTGGTCGAATTCGTCTTTTGCATCTGTTACTACGTCACCTTCCAACGGAGCTTTGCCGTTACGTTCGGTAGACTTGATAGCATACAATTCGAATGTCTGTCCTTTCTTATCAAATTCAGAAGGAGAAACACCCCATTTCAGACGAAGGTCTTTCGGAAGTTCTGACTGGATTTCGGGCATGCTCAGATATCTGTTGATATCGGCAGTATCCTTATAGTTAGCATAGCCGATCACCGGACCCTGACCGCTTGAATTCAACTGAAGAACAGCTAGCAACGGATATTGCTTTTTGATTTCTTCCATATTTGCTCCCGCCTTTTCGTCTTTGGCATCTCCTTTCAGAGTAGCTGCGAGACTGTCGGCAACGCTTACGGCTTTCTTTGCCGGAGTAGCTTCTGCCAGCTTGGCTGCGGGGATTGTGTCTGCAGTTGCGTTAGTGGCTGTAGAATCAGCGGCAGTTTCCTGTGACAGGATAGCACGCAATTTTGAGTCAGCCGACTGCATAGCCGGAAGAATCTCTTTTGCAGTATATGTTTCCCAGAATTCGAGGTTAGCCGAACCTTGAAGAAGTTTTCTCACACGTTCCGGTTCCTTGATACCCGGAAGTTCCACCATGATACGGCCCATCTTATCTTCGAGGCTCTGGATGTTCGGCTGAACAACACCGAAGCGGTCGATACGGGTACGAAGCACGTTGTATGAGTTTTCAACGGCAGCCTTTACTTCTGCTCTCAATACTTTTTCTACTTCGGCATCTGATGATTTCTGGTTAACTTTATCTTTCAACTGTTGTGTTGCGAAGAGTTCGGAAAGTTTTGCGCCCGGAGCAGTTTTCTGGTATTCTCTGACGAACAAGGTAATGATATCGTCCTGGCTGTTGACAGCTTGTTTTGCAGCTTCATTCAGCGCTTTATTGAAGTTTTCATCCGGCTTGTTGTCAGCCAATGCTCTGATAACATCAGGCACAGAAACTTCAAGGATAACATTCATACCACCTTTTAGGTCCAAACCTAAACTGATCTCCATTTCACGACAATCTTTCAGCGTCCAGTTCCACAGCATTACTTTCTCATTGGAGAGAGAGTCAAGGTAGTCTTGTTCTACTTTCGGGTCGCCGTTCGCAATCTCTTTCGCCTTATTAGTGTAATGGCGGGTTACGAAGGAGAAGGAGAGGTAGAACACGCATACCAGCGTGAGTAGTACCGCAAAAACCTTTACAAATCCTTTGTTTTGCATTTTACTTTTAATTTATGATGATTACTTTTTTAATTTAATTTTCAGTTAAATTCTGTCGTATACAAGTCCATTTTGCCGCATACAAGGCTGCAAATATAGTTTTTTTTTCACATTCATATGTAATAAGCCCTCAAATATTTGATGTTTAAGGGCTTTTTTGCCGTTTTATTTCATTCCTCTGTTTTTCAGTAACGGCTCCAGGCTTGGTTCCGCACCGCGGAAATTCTTATAAAGTATCATCGGATCTTCGCTGTCTCCCTTCTCCAATACGTTGTAGCGGAAGAGGTCGGCGGTGTTTTTATCAAAGATCCCATGTTCTTTGAAGGCTTCAAAGGCATCATTGTCAAGTACATTCGCCCAAAGGTAACTGTAGTATCCGGCAGCGTATCCGCCAATGATATGATTGAAGTAAGTGACGCGGTAACGGGGGGCAATTTCGGGGATCAGACCGAGCTCGTCCATGGCTTCTTTTTCGAAAGCAAGCATATCCAGATTCTTTACATCTGTTGTCATGTGAAGGTTCATGTCGAGGATGGCGGCAGCCAGTAACTCGGTGGTCATGAATCCTTGGTTGAACGTTTTCTGTTTCAGAATCTTTTCGATGATTTCATCGGGGATTACTTCTCCCGTCTGATAGTGTTTGGCATACATTTTCAGCACTTCCGGTTCGGTAGCCCAATGTTCGTTGATCTGAGAAGGAAGTTCAACGAAATCGCGTACGACATTGGTGCCGGAGGTCCCTTTGTATTCGCACTTTGTCAGTAAGCCGTGCAGAGCGTGCCCGAATTCGTGGAACAGGGTTTCTACTTCGTCCATAGTCAGCAGGGAAGGGGTGTTTCCGACCGGTTTGGTGAAACTGCATACGTTGCATATCAAGGGGCGGATTGCTCCCTGCTGTTCGCGGTAATTGCTCATCCATGCGCCACCGCTTTTTCCGGAACGCGGGAAATAGTCTACATAGAATATACCCAGTTGGGAGCCGTCAGCGTCTTTTACTTCGAAGACTTCTACATCCGGATGATAGGTCGGGATACCTTCCAGTTTGCTTAGCGTGATACCATATAGTTTGTTGGCGACTGCGAAAGCTCCTTCGCGTACATTCTCCAATTTGAAGTAAGGTTTGGTGTCTTCTTCGGAGAGGTTGTATTTCTCTTTGCGGAGTTTTTCTGTGTAGTACCACCAGTCCCATGCTTCCAGTTTCTCGCCTTTACCTTCTTTGTCCATTAACTGTTGAAGTTCTGCGGCTTCGGCTTTCGCTTTCGGGAGGGCATAGCTCCAAAGGTTGTTCAGCAGACTCATTACGTTGCCGTCATTCTTTGCCATTGTCTCATCCAGTACGAAGTTGGCGTAGTTGTTGAAGCCCAATAGGTTTGCTTTTTCCAGACGGAGGGAGACGATCTTGCGGATCGTTTCTTTGTTGTCATTCTTGTCATTGTTATTGCCGCGGTTGATGTATGCTTTGTACATTTTCTCACGGAGAGGGCGGTTCTCAGAGTATTGCAGGAATGGAAGGCGGCTGGCGTTGTGCAGGGTGAACAGCCATTTCCCCGGTTGTCCGGCAGCTTTGGCTTCTTCGGCTGCGCTTTGGCAGAACCATTCGGGCAATCCTGCTAAATCTTCTTTCTTGTCTACGAAAAGCTGGAAAGCATTGTTTTCATTCAGTACATTATTGCTGAATGTGATGCCTAGAGTAGAAAGTTCTTTGTTGATTTCACGCAGACGTGCCTGTTTCTCTGCGTCCAGATTGGCACCCGAACGGACAAATCCTTTGTAAGTTTTGTCCAGCAGGCGTTGCTGTTCCGTGGTCAGATTCATGGAATCTTTTTGTTGATATACAGCGTTTACACGTTTGAAAAGCTCCTGATTCAGGGAGATGTTATCTTCGTGCTCGGAAAGGACCGGTGCCATTTTGATAGAGAGCTCGGTCAGTTTATCGGTTGTTTCCGCATCCGTCATATTGAAGAAAATGGCACTTACACGGTCCAGAATGGGTGCGCTGTTGTCCAAAGCTACAATCGTGTTGTCGAAGGTAGGTACTTCCGGGCTTGCGATAATGGCCTGGATATTCTGATTCTGCTCTTCAATACCTTTCAGAAAGGCGGGTTCGTAATGTTCCAGTTTGATTTTATCGAAGGAAGGAACACCATACTCTGTTTGAAATTCAGTGAAGAAAGGGTTGCTTTCTGTTTTTGTTCCACAGGAGTACATCATACAACTTGCTGCTAAAATGGTTAAAGTTTTTCTAATCATCATGGTATTTATTAAAGTTTTTTCTGTTTTATTGCTTGCCTATATAGCACCAGATCGGGTAATGGTCCGAATCTTTGATCGAACGGTCTACGGTACAGTTATAGGCTTTCTGATTGGGGCTGATCAGAATATTGTCTATCCGGAAATAGAATTTATTCAGATTATAGGAGATGCCCAGTCCCCTGCCGGATTGTGTAAAGGCGTCATCCAGTTGTTGAGTCAGGATACGATGGGTATACGAAATGGAAGCGTCGTTGAAATCGCCACAGGTAATAATAGTCGGGTATTTGCTGTTTGCGATGGCGACGGCTACCGAATCCGCTTGCGAAGAACGGATGGCCGACGCTTCTGCCAGTTTCTTTATTAATTGCCGGAGTCCCGTTTTTACCTTCTTCGCGTTCGGGTCTTTAATCATATCTTCATAAATCACCTTGTCCTCTTTCGTCAGTTTATTGGATTCCAGATGGTTGTTTATGAGGGTGATAGTGTCCTCATTTACTTTCAGGGTGTACTGCATCGAACCATTGTAAGTGCTTTCATACTTGATGGGACGTGCTGAAAGTATGGGGAATTTGGAGAAACAGGCCAACTGGCTGCCTCCTCTTTCCGGATTGTGAATGGAACGGTAGGGATATGCTTTCAATGCTTTTCTGATGTCTTCGTCTGTCAGATATTTCTTGTTTTTGGTTGAATTGTACTCCTGGAGACAGATTATGTCAGCCTCACTGTCAGCCAGATAGGATAATATCGGATTCTTTCCTTCCTTTTTCTCCAGATTGTTAAATCCCATCACATTGTAAGAGAGGAATTTGATGCTGCCATCCGGTATCGTTTCTACTGTAGAATTGATGGGAATATAGGTTCGTATCTGTGGAATACATACCAGAAAACCGATGACCGGTAATAAGGCATAGCGGTAGCTGATGATTACCCAAAAGAGGGTGAAACAGATGTTGACAGCAAGGAAGATGGGGAAGGCAAGCCCCAGGCAAGAAGCTATCGGGTGTATTTTCGGTTGAAGATACGGGCTATAGGCACTCAGAATCAACATCCCTACAAAGAGTGCGTTGACTGCCAATATCAAATACAGGACAAATTTGCCAATGTGTTCCATTCTTTATCTTTTGCTTGCGTCGAACAAGCTCTTTTTCTCTTCCGTCGTCAGGCTTTCATAACCGGATTTTTTCAGCTTTTCCAGAATGCGGTCTACTTCATCCGATTGTGCTTTCTTACGGGCGTTATAATCGTAATCTTTCTCGCGACTTGTATCGCTTCCATAATGTACTTTCATTTTTGGTTTGCGTTTCCATGTCTTTTTCTGAAACAGGGAAGCGAAGCCGTCAAGGAACCAGTTGATCCAGTAAGTCACGTCTTTGCCTTTGCTCAGACTGGCTGCAAACCAGAGCCCGGCAAGTGCGCCGCCTAAGTGGGCGATGTGTCCTCCGGCATTGTTGGATGTAATAAAGAGCAGGTCCGTTCCGATAACGATCAGTGCGAGATATTTCAAACGGACGGCGCCGAAAAGGAAAAGCTGTACCCGATAGTTCGGTTCTCTGTAGGCGGTGGCAGCTACGATGGCCAGCACGGAAGCGGAAGCCCCGACCAGTGTGGAGAACGGCAATGTCTGGCTGAAATAAGGGAAGATGTTATAGGCTATCATGTAGAACAATCCTCCGCAGATACCTCCCAATACATACAATCCCCGTAAATGCTTTCCCGAAAAGAAATAGAGAAACAAACTTCCGAACCAGTACAGCCAGAGCATGTTGAACAGGATATGCAGGAAGCCTGCATGCATGAACATATAGCTGAGCAATGACCATGGCTGAAGAATAAACCGGTGAAGGGAAGCCGGAAGGGCGAATAAATCGAATATTCCCGTTGCACTCAGGTTGAACAGCTGCAATATGACACTGATTAACGTACCGATAACAAAGATGCCTACGTTAATGTAAATCAGTCGGATGAAAGTGTTTCCTCTTCTGAACGTTTCTTTTAAATCAGTTATAATATGTCCCATTGTTTCTACTTTTTTTTCTCCAATACATAATCAGGATAAATCCGAATATCATACCTCCCAAGTGGGCGAAATGCGCGACATTATCTCCGGGATTATTGGCAAAACCGGCATACAGTTCAATCAAAGCATAACCGAAAACAAAGAATTTAGCTTTGATAGGGAAGGGCAACGGAAAGATAAATAGCTGGTTGTTGGGGAACAACATACCGAATGCGAGCAAAATGGCATATACAGCTCCCGAAGCGCCCACGGTGGTCAGCATGTTCAAAAACTCTCCCATAGGAATAATCCCCGTTCCTATATCCACTTGTGAATAGTGGCTGTAGTCTACTATATATTTGATGTATTGCACTCCTTCCTGGATGAGTCCTGCACCGATACCACAGGCGATATAATAAAAAAGGAAACGTTTCGGTCCCCAGGTCCGTTCAAGAACAGTTCCAAACATGAAAACGGCAAACATATTGAAAAAAATGTGGCTGAATCCGCCATGCATGAACATATAAGTGATAAGCTGTGCCGGATTGAAGTCACTGGCGAGGAAAAAATGCAATCCTAGATAATTAGTCAGATCGATACCGTATCGTTGGGCGACAAGTGTCCCGAAAAAGACTAGTACATTGATAATTATCAGGTTTTTAGTTACAGTTGGCATAATTTTATATTCTGAATATTTAAGTAATGAACGCAAAAGTACGAATAAATTCTGTTTTAAAGCATGGAAAAGCTTCCCTATTAGCTCTTTTTCAATAATTTGCTGCGTTTTTTTTATGTTTTTATTTGATATGTTGTTTTGTTCATCTATATTTGTAAAGTCGTAATGGGAAATCTTTTGTGTAACATATATATTAATTAATCATTTTACGTATCATGAATAAGTCTGAACTTATTAGTGCAATGGCTGCTGAAGCTCAAATGAGTAAAGCCGATGCGAAGAAAGCTCTTGATGCTTTCATTTCTTCAGTTACTAACGCTATGAAAGCTGGTGACAAGGTAGCCTTGGTTGGTTTTGGAACGTTCTCTGTAAGTGAAAGAGCAGCAAGAACCGGTATTAATCCTTCTACAAAGGCAGCTATTACTATTCCTGCTAAGAAAGTAGCTAAATTTAAAGCTGGTGCTGAATTGTCTGCAGCTGTTGAATAAACATATAGTTGAAAGAAATTAGAAGAGGGAGGCGCGTGCGTCTCCTTTTTTTGTATCTTTGCGCGCAAGAAACAACTTGATTATGAAGATAGAAGATAAACTTGTAGCGTCCGTCATTAACGGACTAAAAGCACTTTACGGTCAGGAAGTCCCTGAGAAGATGGTGCAGTTGCAAAAAACGAAGAAAGAATTTGAAGGACATTTGACGCTGGTGGTGTTCCCTTTTCTGAAAATGTCAAGAAAAGGACCGGAACAGACAGCGCAGGAAATTGGCGAATATCTGAAGGCGAACGAACCAGCTGTAGCTGCTTTTAATGTAATAAAGGGCTTTTTGAATCTGACTATTGCATCGGCTACCTGGATTGAGTTGCTGAATGAGATTCAGTCGGATGAAGAGTACGGTCTAGTGAAAGCTACCGAAACTTCTCCGTTGGTGATGATTGAGTATTCTTCACCGAATACCAACAAGCCGCTTCACTTGGGGCATGTGCGCAACAATCTTTTGGGAAATGCGCTGGCTAACATTGTGGCTGCAAACGGAAATAAAGTAGTAAAGACGAATATAGTAAACGACCGTGGTATCCATATCTGCAAATCCATGCTGGCATGGAAGAAATACGGAAACGGCGAAACTCCTGAAAGCACCGGCAAGAAAGGTGATCATCTGGTAGGCGACTACTATGTGTCTTTCGACAAGCATTATAAAGCGGAACTTGCCGAACTGATGGAAAAAGGCATGACGAAAGAGGAAGCGGAAGCTGCTTCTCCGTTGATGCAGGAAGCCCGCGAAATGCTGGTGAAATGGGAAGCCGGCGATCCGGAAGTACGTGCCCTGTGGGAGATGATGAACAACTGGGTGTATGCTGGATTTGATGAGACTTACCGGAAGATGGGTGTCGGCTTCGATAAGATATATTATGAATCCAATACTTATCTCGAAGGAAAAGAGAAAGTAATGGAGGGACTGGAAAAAGGCTTTTTCTTCAAAAAAGAAGACGGCTCTGTCTGGGCTGACCTGACTGCCGAGGGGCTGGATCATAAGCTGCTTCTTCGTGGCGATGGAACCTCTGTTTATATGACGCAGGATATTGGTACAGCCAAACTTCGTTTCGCTGATTATCCGATTGATAAAATGATTTATGTCGTTGGTAACGAACAGAATTATCACTTCCAGGTACTTTCTATTCTGTTGGATAAACTCGGTTTTGAATGGGGTAAAGGCCTTGTACATTTCTCTTATGGTATGGTAGAATTGCCGGAAGGTAAGATGAAATCTCGTGAAGGAACAGTCGTTGATGCCGATGACCTGATGGAAGAGATGGTATCGACTGCAAAAGAAACTTCGCAGGAACTCGGAAAACTGGATGGTCTGACGCAGGAAGAAGCGGATGATATTGCCCGTATTGTCGGTCTGGGTGCTTTGAAGTACTTTATTCTCAAAGTAGATGCCCGTAAGAATATGACTTTCAATCCGAAAGAGTCTATTGACTTCAATGGTAATACAGGACCGTTCATTCAATATACGTATGCCCGTATTCAGTCTGTGCTTCGTAAAGCGGCTGAGTCTGGAATTGTGATACCTGAACAGATTCCTGCTGGTATCGAGCTGAGCGAGAAGGAAGAAGGACTGATTCAGATGGTTGCTGACTTTGCGGCAGTTGTAAAACAGGCCGGAGAAGACTACAGTCCGTCTATTATCGCGAATTATACCTATGATCTGGTGAAAGAATATAATCAGTTCTACCATGATTTCAGCATTCTGCGTGAAGAGAATGAGGCGGTAAAAGTATTCCGTATTGCTCTGTCTGCCAATGTAGCAAAAGTGGTTCGTTTAGGAATGGGCTTGTTGGGCATTGAGGTACCTTCCAGAATGTAATACCTGCCCTGAACAAAATATATTTATGTGTTCCGGAACGGGACTGGGATGTTGTTGAATAGAAAAAGACTGTCCGAAAAGGAATTGTACACTATCTTTAAGAAAGGCTTTGGGTAAAGTTAATGATAGGGATTACATACTTTTCAGACAGTCTTTGTATTATTGGGTAATTACTTTCGAATTATCAGGATCTTTCCACCAATATGGATTGGAAGCGCCGAAGCTGGATGCCCAGTCACCAAATTTAGGATACGCTTCCAAAATGCTTGTCGTTTCTACTGGTACGAGAAAATCGGCACTTCGTTTGATTCCTACACTGATACCGCTAATCTGTAGTCCCGTCGGCATATTTTCATTATTTACGTAATATAATCCCTCATCAGGTCTGGATACATCACTGCCTGTACCGAAATAAGAGAAATTCATTTTGTTTGTCGGAGGGAATTTCACAATATGTGCTTCTTTATCACGTCCTGTGCTGGTAGAAATGATGATAAAGGGGTTCATATTAAATTTGCTGTATGTCTTTTCCCAATATTCGTTATTAAAGAAAGGGGTGAATGCCGTTTCTGTAAATCTTTCTTGAGCGACATCTATCGTTACTGTAAATGTTTTGTTTATAGCTGTTTTTTGATTGTCAAAAAGGATAATAGTGGGATAATTTTGACCAGGCTCCCGGTCTTGCCCTTCCATGAATTGTGAGACGATTCCGCCGGATTCTACGGTTATTTTCTTTATATCACTATTTGCTATACCTGTGAGCTGGTACCCAAAACCGTTTTGCCAGTTTGCACCATCATGTTTAGGCACAAATGTATCTATAACTTTTACGACTTTACTTGTGAGAACGCTCTTATAAATCTCACGCTTATATTCGACAACCATATCATTCATGTCATAATCTCCTTTGGATGGCCAAAAATCTTCAAATGATAATACGCCTTTAAAGGAGTTATAAATCTCTTTGTCGTTAATGGATTTGTCTGGGAGTTCTTCTACACCACCAGTCTCAATGGCTGATCCATCTGAGAAATCAAGATAGAATACGGCATCGCCAAAGTTTCCTTTTCTGGTATTATCTCCTGTCGGTTCAAAGTTGGTTGCATCCTCCATACCAAATGCAACGACTTCTCCTGATTTGTTCTTTAGGGCAATGGTACGGTGTTCTTTGCTCTTATTCAGATCACGAATAGAATAGAAAGTACGTTTATTATTCAGAACCTCCTTTGTGCTTTGGTTGTAGGAAGACTCAATAAGGAACCATGCTATGCTTACTCCCGCAGGGAACTCGTTCACGAACTTTGTGCCATCCCAATATTTCAGTTCTACTCTGTCGCCGGTATACATACTACCTGCTGTACTGCTGGAATTACACACGGCAGTCGATATGCGCGGATAAGCAATGATCGGTGTAACTTGACTTATATCAGTCGGCTTTTGATTGGTAGGGTAGGTGAAATAACCGACTGTATTTTGCTTGGTACCTGTACTGCTGAGCATAACCAGTCCGATTTCCGTAGGCTTCTTAATATTGATCTCTATATTTACATTATCATCTATATATTCAGGATAATAATCTTCCATCGCTGCACTTCCACCCGGTTTAATAAAAACTTCGCGGATATTATACATGAGCTGCCCATCTATTTCCGTCGGAGTAGAAGAAAGATAAGTAGGACATCCTATCTCATTCCATTCACCTAAAATCTGAAAACCTTCCGGATATTTGTAGCCGCTATTGGTAACCCCTCTACTCGTACCCTTCGCATTTCTCTTACTTTGTATAAAAGCTTTCTGATCAAAAGATACTTTTCCGTTTGTAATTTGTAGTTGAATCGGGCTGACAGTTCCCAGATAGTCTGAATAAAGGTAAAGTTCTGTAAGATAAGATGGAATGGATATGAAATCATTAAAAATTCCTTTTTTATCCGTAGCCCCGCGATAGACAGGCTCTTCTTTTGTCTTGATAATGTTTCCATCCTCATCTTCCTCAAGTGGATTTTCGGCATATAACTCAAATACAACTTGATAATTTAAACCATAGTTTACATCAACTGTGCAACTGGAGGATGTTGTAAAGCCAAAATATTCATCTGCAGTTTTTTCTTCTGGAGCCTGATATAAGTCCTTTTCCATACAACCGACTAACGAGAGTGCGCATAGTACCCCCATTGAGAGAGATTTGAAATTGTTTGTTTGCATAACTGTGTTCTGATAATTTGATTGTGACCCGCAAATGTATGCATTTAATATATCAAAACAAAGAGTTTGGAAATAAATCGTTTAAAAAGAAATATATAGCATGGTAAATACAACAAAAGTCCGGTAACCAGTTGATATAGGTGACCGGACTTTGATGTCTCATTGGATGCAAATATTATTTCTTTTTTGCAGTTCGTTTACCTTTGGCAGAAGTGCCAGGACCTTTCTCATCTTGTATTTTGATTAGATCCAAGCAACTCTTCAAACTTAGATCTTGAGGAACAATGTCTTTAGGGATCTTGTAATTATTGCCTTTGTATGCAATGTAAGGTCCGTACCGACCATTCAGAATCTCCAGTTCCGGTTCTTCATCAAACTTCTTGATATGGCGTTCTGCTTCTTTCGCCCGTTTTTCCAGAATCAGCTGCTCTGCTTCTTCTAGAGTAACTTTCATCGGATCAAGTGTTTTCGGCAGTGATACATAGACCTTGTTATGCTGGATGTAAGGACCAAAGCGACCTATACCTACAGTGACAGTCTTTCCTTCATATTCACCTAAAGTACGCGGTAGCTTGAACAGTTCCAGTGCTTCCTCCAGGGTAATGGTCTCCATGGACTGCCCTTTCTTCATCTGGGCAAAGCGAGGCTTCTCTTCATCATCTGCGGCACCGATCTGTACTACAGGGCCGAAACGACCGATTTTCACAGATACAGGCTTGCCTGTTTCCGGTTCTTCTCCCAGCATACGTTCGCCGACTTTATGTTCTGTCTTTATGGATAATGTCTTTTCTACTGCCGGATGGAACTGATCATAGAAAGTCTTCATGATCGAAGTCCATTTTACTTCTCCTTCCGCTATTTCGTCAAATTCCTTTTCTACACTGGCGGTAAAGTTGTAATCCAGAATATCTGGGAAGTATTCGGTAAGGAAGTCATTCACCACAGTTCCTGTATCTGTAGGAAAGAGTTTCGACTTTTCTGCTCCCGTCACTTCATTGTGACTTTCATCTTTAATCTGATTGTCTTTCAGTGTCAGCACATTAAATGTACGTTCTTCACCGTCTTTATTTCCTTTTTCCACATATTCGCGTTGCTGAATAGTAGAAATTGTAGGAGCGTATGTGGACGGACGACCGATGCCCAACTCTTCCAGTTTGCGTACAAGGCTTGCTTCCGTATAGCGTGGCGGGCGTTGAGTGAAACGTTCAGTGGCAACGATAGGTCCATATTCCAGTTTCTGGCCTTTCTTTAAAGGAGGCAACAGACGGCTTTCGTCTTCCTGTTCATTCTCATCGTCATAAGACTCACGGTATACACGCAGGAAACCGTCGAACTTGATAACTTCGCCGATGGCAGTGAATACATCACCGCTTTTGCTTATAGAGATGGTAGCAGTAGTCTTTTCCAGTTCCGCATCCGCCATTTGTGATGCGATGGTGCGCTTCCAGATCAGATCGTACAGTTTCTTTTCCTGTGCCGTGCCTTCCACGGATTGATTTTCCATGTAAGTCGGACGAATGGCTTCGTGTGCTTCCTGTGCTCCTTTCGTCTTTGTTTCAAAGTGGCGCGGATGTATATAGCGTTCACCCATCATCTGTATGATAGCGTCTTTGCTGCTGGCTGTTGCATATTCCGACAGGTTGACGGAGTCCGTACGCATATAAGTGATAAATCCGGATTCGTACAAACGTTGTGCGATCATCATCGTTTGTGCTACGGTATATCCCAGTTTGCGTGCCGCTTCCTGTTGCAGGGTGGAAGTTGTGAATGGAGCCGGCGGTGTTTTCTTTACCGGACGGGTGGTTATATCTTCAATCGTAAAAGTCGCTCCCTTACATGCGTCAAGGAATGCTTTTGCTTCTTCTTTCGTCTTGATACGGCGTGACAGTTCCGCTTTCATTTCTACCAGCTTGCCGTCTGTATCGGGAACCAGGAATATGGCAATAACCCGGTAAGCGGCTTCTGATTTGAACGCATGAATTTCGCGTTCACGTTCTACAATCAGGCGGACAGCTACCGACTGTACGCGTCCTGCCGACAGAGATGGTTTAACTTTTCTCCAAAGTACAGGAGACAATTCAAAACCTACAATTCTATCCAGGATTCGTCGTGCCTGCTGTGCATTTACGAGGTTGAGGTCGATATTGCGTGGTTGCTCGATTGCTTTTAAAATAGCACCTTTGGTAATTTCGTGAAATACGATTCGCTTTGTGTTTTCCGGTTTTAGTTTTAATACTTCATACAGATGCCAGGCAATAGCTTCTCCCTCGCGGTCCTCATCGGATGCGAGCCATACGGTTTCTGCCTCTTTAGCTTCTGCTTTCAGCGTGCTGACCAAAGCCTTTTTGTCTGCCGGAATTTCATAATCGGGTTTAAAATTCTTATCTACGTCGATACTGAATTCTTTCTTCTTCAGATCACGTATATGTCCGTAACTAGAAAGGACTTTGAAATCTTTCCCGAGAAATTTTTCAATCGTTTTTGCTTTTGCCGGAGACTCGACAATGACAAGGTTTTTTTGCATAATTCTTTCTTTTATAATGGCTTGTACCATAATATTTCGGGGCAAAAGTAAAAAAAAAGATTCGCCCTACCTTATAATATAAGGAGAAACTAATATTTTTTTGGAAAAAAATAGGTTTTGAGTAAATCTGCATTTCTTTTGTATGTGCAAGTATTATTAAAGAAATGTTCTATAATTAAGGGGAAATTAATATAAAACAGTTTTATTTAAATAGAATTTCCTATATTTACACCTTTGTACAGTATTATGTGGCTATTTATGAGAAAGATTCTATTTAAAATATATCTATTGTTTTTCTTTGTAGGTATTGCACAACCTATATTGAGCCAGTCTCCTTATTATTATTACAAACAACTCGGAATAAAGGAAGGACTCTCACAGTCGAAAGTACAATGTGTTCTGAATGATCATCGGGGGTATCTTTGGATTGGTACGGAATCCGGTTTGAATTGTTATGACCGTGACCATCTGAAGCAATATCTGCATCGGCCGGGAGATGAAAGAACACTGCCTTCCAACAATATCACTTTTATCGCCGAGGACTCTTTATGCAATCTATGGGTAGCTACGATGAACGGCATTTGCCTTTACGACAGAGGGAGTGATAGTTTCAGAACTTTATCGAATAATGGTAAACCGATCTATGTTGCTTCCTATTTATTGGTTGAAGGAGGAATCTTACTGGGAGGATCAGGAGCTATATACAAATATGTCTATGCCACTAATAAGCTGGAACCTTTGTATTATGCGCAAGACCCTGTTTATTACAATCCCTTTTGGCAGATGATACGTTATGATGAAGAGAATATCCTGCTCAATTCACGTTGGCACGGCATATATTCCTTCAATATGAAGACGTATGAAGTGAAGAAAATAGAGTCGTTTACAGAAAATAACTATACCAGTATCTATCTGGACTCCTACAAGCGTCTGTGGGTAAGTGTTTATGGTAACGGACTGTATTGCTATCAGGGAGACCAGTTGATAAAACACTTTACGGCGTCAAATTCTCCTTTGACGTATGATGTCATTCATGATATCATGGAGAGAGATAATCAGCTTTGGGTAGCCACTGATGGTGGTGGAATCAATATAATCTCTTTAGATGATTTCTCATTTACTAATATTCAACAAAAACAGGATGATGTTCATTCCTTTCCAGCCAATACTATATACCGCCTCTATCTGGACCCGGCCAATAATATGTGGGCAGGCAGTATCAGAAGAGGGTTGATTGGTATAAAGAATGTGTATGCCTGTTCTTATCAGAACGTTCCTTTTGGCAATCTGTACGGATTAAGCAACCAGACTATTAATAGTTTCTTTCAGGATAGTGACGGAATAGTCTGGGTGGGAACTGATGGGGGAGGTATCAACCGGTTTGATCCGGTATCGGGTACCTTCAAACATTATCCTGCTACCAAATATGAGAAAGTTGTCTCCATTGTGGAATATACTCCTGACGAACTGTTGTTCTTCTCCTTTAATAAAGGACTCTTTATCTTTCATAAGCAAACGGGGCAGATACGTCCCTTTGTGCTGATTGACAAGGAAATGAATGATCAGACCTGTATCAATGGTTTTTCTGTCAATATCCAGCGGATAACGAAGACTAAAATTCTTTTCAGTGCCCAGCATATTTTTATATATGATATGGTCACCCGAAAGTTTGATATAGTGGCTACTATGGGAGAAGAGTACGAGCGTCATTCTCCACTGATAATAGCTACGAAAGGTGCAAAGACATACCTTTCCGATCTGAAGAATATTTGTGAGTATGATTCTTCGGAAGGGACTTTCCGGACGATTTATCAAGGACAATACACTATCAATGACGCCTCTATGGATCAGGATGGTATTTTTTGGCTGGCTTCTACCGAAGGTTTGGTACGTTATGATCCACGGACAGGGAAGAGTGAACTGATAAATACAAGCCTGTTTCAGGATGTAGCTTCTGTTGTTGCCGATAATCAATATCGAATCTGGATAGGAACGAGACGTCATTTATTTGTTTATTCTTCCCGTACCCATAATTTTACTACCTTGGAGGAGGTAGATGGAGTCTTGCCTAACGAATACATCTTTCATGCTACTCTTCTGGCCAAAAACGGAGATGTTTTTGTCGGTGGAACTACAGGCATGACGGTGATAAACTCTGCCGTTCATTTTGATACAGATGAGGATTATACGGTCGAACTGCTGGATGTATTATTAAACGGTCTGCCTGTCTCGTTATCCGAAGAGCCGCAGGAAGCGGCTGAAACAATTCAGATTCCCTGGAACTTTTCTTCCCTGCAACTGAAAGTTCTGCTGAATGAAAGCGATGTGTTCCGCAAGAATTTCTTTCGTTTCAATATAGAGGGGCTCGATCAGGAATTGGCGAGTTCCAATTCAAACTCTTTGGTTATCAATTATCTGCCGATAGGGGAGTATACGATTACCGCTTCTTATTATACCCGTGACGGAGGGTGGAGTATGAAACAACCCATTCTGCATGTTGTGGTTACTCCGCCTTGGTGGAAGACCGGTTGGTTCTATGTGGGATTATATATATTGTTGGGAGCAGTGGCTTATAGCATTGTCTACTACTTCTATCGCAAGAAGAAAGCCAAACAGAAGCGGGAGATTATGCGTCTGAAAAATAAGATGTATGAAGAAAAGATTAATTTCCTGACGAACATCAGTCATGAACTTCGCACTCCTCTTACACTGATTTGTGCACCATTGAAGCGTATTATCAATCAGGAGTCGGACAAGCAGGATGTGGAAAAGTTGTTGGTCCCGATCTATAAGCAGGCATATCAGATGAAGAATATTATTGATATGGTACTTGATGTAAGGAAACTGGAAGAAGGAAAAGATATGCTGCATATATTGCCGCATCCTTTGAATGAGTGGGTGCGCTCTGTCGGAGATAAGTTCATCAATGAGTTTCATGTGAAAGGTATCAGACTCGAATATGAGTTGGACGAACAGATAAAAGAGGTACCTTTCGATCAGAATAAGTGCGAGTTCGTTCTTTCTAACTTCCTGATGAATGCGTTGAAGTTTAGCGAATCGGGCACCACTACTACACTGATTACCACCTTGTCACAAGAGAAAGACTGGGTTCGGATCTCTGTCAGGGATGAAGGGATGGGACTGAATATGGTAGACACAGACTCTCTTTTCTCCAGTTTCTATCAGGGGGGACATGAAAAAGGAGGAAGCGGCATCGGATTATCCTATGCGAAGAGTCTCATCACACACCATAAAGGAAGAGTGGGCGCTTCGAATGCAGCGGGAAAAGGGGCCATCTTTTATTTTGAACTACCCTTATTCACGGATACTTGCGGACAGCTGGAACCGGCTTCTGTGGAAGCAGCTACAGGCGTGGAAGTGAATGAACCGGATAGAATCGATTATACCTTCCTGAAAAAATATTCAGTGATGGTGGTCGAAGATACTCCCGAACTGCGAAGTTATCTGAAAGAAACGCTGAGTAATTATTTTGCCCGTGTATATGTTGCCAAGGATGGGAAAGAGGGATTGGAACAGATCAAAGACCGATTGCCGGATATTATCATCAGTGATGTCATGATGCCCCGGATGAATGGGTTTGAACTTTGCCGGGAAGTGAAGACTAATCTGGATATCAGCCATATTCCTTTTGTCTTATTGACCGCCTATCATAATTCTCAGAATATGTATACCGGTTATAAGACTGGAGCGGACGCCTTTTTGCCGAAACCTTTCGAAATAGACGGTTTGCTGGCATTGATTCATAATCAGTTGAGGCAGCGCGAACAGATACGGGCAAGATATAAAGATGATAAGCTCTTGACGCATAAGGAAGTGAGCTTTAGTAATGCGGATGAGACTTTCCTGCTGAAATTGAATACATTGATTGCGGATAATATGAGTAATCCGGATCTGGATGTTGCGTTTATAGCTACTAATATGTGTATCAGTCGTTCGTTATTATTCAATAAAGTGAAGGCCATCACGGGTATGGGGATTGTAGACTATGTGAATAAGCAGCGCATTGAGCAGTCAATCGTGTTACTTACTACTACTACCATGAACATTACTGAAATCTCCGAAGTGGTCGGCTTCTCTTCTTTGCGTTATTTCAGTAAGGTTTTCAAGTCTATTAAAGGAGAGATTCCTTCCGCTTATAGGAAGCAGGATAAGTAAATCGCATTGATAACTTGAACTTAGGAACATATACTAGAAATAAAAAAATAAATATTAGTCTCATACTCTCATTCTATATGAGGTAAATAGCATATAATCAGTGTGATATACAATGAGAGATACTTCTTCTATAAGGTATCTCTCATTGTTTTCTACGCAAAATGCCTTCAATTTAGCTTATCTCTCATCCTTTTTCAAAGCATCTCTCATTCCCTTTCCTTGCGTAAGTAGGTAAAACTGTCTACCTTTTGAGGGTTAATATCTCATATGTCAGTTTCAAATAACAGGTACTTTGTAGCTCGGATACCTTATATCTTTGCCATATCAAGCCTATATACTTATGTTTTCTTACCGACATCTTCATCGTTCCACCCGGGTGAAACGATCTTGCCACTAGAGTGGAGAGATCTGTTCACTCTAGTGATGAGATCAGATCACTCGAGTGGAACGATGAAGATCTCCTATTAAAAATCTGATAACAATAGGTGAAAAGTACGACAGGATAGGGTCTTCTGCATAAGAGAAAGCGGTATATCCCGTCTATTCCATCATTTCTCTGCCTACAACGTTTATGAGCTTTAAGTCATAGTTATCATCGTGGGCATCTTGGAATAATTGCCAGATCATCACGCCGGCATAGTCGTTTTCTTTGATGAACTTACATTTGTTGGCTATAGTAGGGCGGCCGTTATAATAAGTCTTGCCTATATTATCCTTGTCCGCTGCTTCATTTCCAAGATGTTTGAGTATGCCGCTATAGCGGATTCCACGAACGGCATCCACTGCGCCTTGCAGACTTTCCTCCCAGGAATATCCATAAAAAGGAAGTCCTCCCACTATTTTACTTTTGGCTGCACGGCATTGTTCATTCCAGTATTTGAGGTCTTTCACAAAGTCATCGTATGAAGCATGCTGGACCGGTTTGTCGGTAAATGCTCCCCGGTCATAACTCATCAGGTTGATATAGTCGAAGTATTGCTCCCATTCGGTTCCGTAATTAAGCCAGCGGCTGTTGACGGCACAGGTCATCAGCATATTTTTCTCTTTTGCCAGGTATAAACCTCTGGCAAAAACCAATAATGAGGGGAAATTCTTATCCCAGTTGTCATATTCCTCATAATCGATGTCGAAGCCGTCCAGTTTATATTCTTTAGTGAATGCAATAATCTGCTGTATCAGTTCTTTTCTGGCTTTCGGATCATTGATGGCGGTAGTGAATTCTCCCGGACTGTTCTTTGCTAAAGATATCAGAATCTTGACATTATGCTTGTGAGCCGTTTCACGTACACTTTCAATTCTCTTCCGGACAGGCTCGATGTTGAGTGTGCCGTCTGCTTTTACCCTTGCAAAGCTGGCATTGATATGCGTCAGATACTTCCATTCTATTGTAGGAAATAAATTTTCAAACTCCCAGTCGTCAAGCGCAAGATAGCCGATAACTACTTTCTGGGTGACTTCCGGTTGGGGCTGAGGCTGCGGTTGAGGCACATTGGGCACCTGTGGGTTGTTGGTATTAGAAGAGGGTCCGCAACTAGTGAATAAAATGCTTACAGCCGTTAATAATGCGTATAATAAATGTTTCATAATGAATTGATATTAAGTGAATAATGTTTTTTTACGAGTTTATAACCAAATGACTTTTCCATCTTCATAAAGGAAGATTCTATGATGTTCTTGAGTATTTTTACTGCAGTGACTTAATTTCAATAATGCCTTTCGAGGGACATTGTTGAATATAAGATAGCTGCCATTCCCTTCTTTGCGTTCAATTGTACGCCATTCATTTTCCCAATATGATAATTCATATGTGTTCGATTTGCCAAGCCATGATCTTATATAGGGACTTATTCCTATGGCAGATAATTTGTATTCATTATTTAAATCAAAATCAATATATCCTTTGGAGACTTCTCCGCTGAAGGCGGTATCGCTCAATCCGTCAATTAGCATTTCCGGTTTTTCATCTTCGTTGTTATGCGGCAAAGGAGACAGGATTTGAATGCCGGTGATCAGTTTGTCTGCACTATAAAATGAAAGTTCTCCTAGGGCAATGCCGGGCGATGGTAAATAAAGCCGGACAAATCGATAAGACATCGGGTCGTCTATTCTGAAAAGTTGATGTTGTATCTGTAATGTATCATTGATGGTATACAATAGTTTATCTTTTTTCCCATTTTTCATTCCCCAAAGTTCGCTTCCTTTTAATGAAGTCAGGTTCTTCCTGTTCTCGTTGAACGGCACTTGACCCGCAAAATTGCGAATTACGACTTGCCCCTTTTCTCCGTTGGCAGACAGATTTTGCAGGGTACCGTCGGATTTTAACCAGAACGGTTGTCCTGCCGGTATGCTTTTCCCTTTTGCATAATAAGTAGGAAGGTATACAATATCTTTTCCCATTTTGTCGAATGTTACTTGTTGCCCTTTTATCTTGCCCCACTGAACAGGAATCCAGTCTTGATAGTTGTAAACTGATAAATAAGCATAACCGGGGATCGGATTAATAGAATCTGTATTCAATACCACTCGTACATCTTGAGTTTCAAAATATTCAGAAGATACATCTTTCTTCTTTTCATTCAGAAATAGAGGTGGAATATCCTCACGTGTAACTTTCTCATCGGATAATGGACCTTCCATATGATTGGAGAAAGTCTTGCGATAGACTTTGGGCAGTCTGAACTTCCCCCAAAAGCTATCGTATGATTTGTTATTATAAATACGTTTATATTTCCAACGGTCGTCATCCCAGAATGCTTCAAAAGCATAAGACTCTCCGTTTACAATGATCACGTTCCAGCTGTGCCCTCCGTTGCGATTGCCCCATACGGGAACGAAATCTACGGCGGCGGCCATTCCTACTGATGAAAGTAGCAAGGAGTTGAACCAGCATCGCTGTTCGCATGTACCGGTTTTTATCTTTTCGAATGTAGATGCAGTTAATATTGGGATGAATGGAACATAGTAGGGAGAATGAACGATATCTTTATAAAGAAACAATAAAGAGTCGGTCTCCTCCATGACGTTCTTTCCATGTGTTGCATAAAAGTCTTTATGATGGCGTTGATAATATCTATCTCTTGAATTGTCGATTACCAATCCGTTTTCTCTCCGGTATGGCAAGATGTATTCACAAAACTCATGAAAGGAGCAATTTTGCGTATATACGTTCCCTTTCCATGCTTTGAATGCCAGTTCAATTTCAGAGATAATAGTTGAGGCTGTTAAGTGCTCCGCATCGTTCCTGTTTTTTGCCATCAATTCATCTGAGTATACAAAGCAGAACACTTGCCATAAACTGTCAATTTCTTCTCCGCATTTCTTATTTATTTCATAATTGTATTTCTTTCTGACATTGTCGTATATCTTGTAAAAAGGAGCATATACAGTTTGCAAGTTGGAGTCATTGGCGTATGATCCCTGCATGTTGGAGATTAGAAACTTGGCAGCTTCTAGCTTCAACGAGTCGTTTGCGTAATGTTTTAAAACATTTTGCAGTTCCGAACGGTTTTCTTTGGCGGATGACAACGTTTTGTCTAAAGCACTTTTTTGAGTGCAAGAAACTAGTAGAAGCATTCCGGAAATATATAAATAATTTAACCATTTCTTTTTCATTATCCTATCTTTTAAGGTCTATTTCCAATAAAATGTATACTCCTTTTCGTAGAGTTCTCTATTCCGTTTTCCATTGTCATTTCTTTTAAAGGTCCAGCTATAAATGACACAATGTAATTGTATTTTGTGTATTGAATCCAAGTCTTTTACATATCCTCCTTTTTTTAGCTCTAATAAACTGATATTACTTTTTTTAGTTTCTTTCGGGAGGAAATTAAGGTATAACTCTGTTGGATGATACATACATCTGCTATAGCCTATTTTTTTATTGTTCTTATCATAAATATTAAGATCGTAAAAACTTCCTGTATCGCTACCGTCATTCGTTTGAGAATGGCGAAGAATAGCTTTCAGCTTCTTGTCATTGTTTTTTAGAGTAAATGTCAGGCATTTCTTTTGCTTGTCAAATGTTGCTTCCAGGCTCATTTGCCGTTGTTGCCCCATTATTGGTAACATTGTAATTAATAATACTGTTGTAATAATTGTTTTCATTGTATTTATATATGTGTTGATTGTCAGTATTTTAATATCTATAATAAGAGGTTATTCTAATATTGAATAGCCTCTTATTATAAAAGTGACTCTCAATGTCAATATTGAGACTACAGGTTGACTACTTAGGTGTATATAGCATCTTAGATGCATTTGTTATTTTGGCTTTTGATCCCACCAATATAAGATATAATTCATTTTTCTTCCAAGTTCAGTTGGAGTATACCAAATATTAGACTTTAACTCAGTTTCAATCTTACGATAAACAGAAACTGGAATTGTGGCTAGTGAATCAAAAGTGTGAAATATAAAGTCCACTTCGGACACCTTTCCTGTTTTTGGATCAATATACATACTTATAATTAGCTCTTCTTTTATACGTTTTTTCTCAGTAGTTGAAAATGCGCTATTTACAATATCAAAGCGTTTAGAACGCGTCCAATTATCATCTTCAAACAAGGGTACATATACGTCAGGGTGCATATAAGGTTCACCGATTGTCGTATCTATCTGAGGTGAATACGTCCACTTATTAGTTTTATTGTATAATCTAATAGTTCCTGAACCGGCTACATCACACTGATAGGTGTAACTATTTTCATTAAATGTTTTAGTACTAGTATAATAGTTTGTTTGAGCAAATGTATGTGCTATGCAAAAAAGCATACTGATTAATGTTAATATTATTTTCATTAGATGCAATTTTTAGTTATTTCTCTTAAATTCTTAAAGTTATCTAATATAGGCCTGTTTGAATCAAAAACAAACCCTCTTTGAGCTGTATATCCATTAGATTCAAAAGTCGATGCAGCTTCTTTGAGTTTTTCTTTTAATGATGTAATTGTTGCGTCACCTCTTAAAAAACCTCTTTCATCTATAAATCGATTAATATCTTTAATGGATCTACGGCGTGGATCTGTATTATCTCTTGTTTCCCATTTGCTTTTAGGATATTCTTTAAGACTTCTTAGATACAAATATTGTACAAAATGAGTCTCAATCTCGGCATTTAAAGTTGATTCATTGTAGGATGAAGTTGATTCTCTATATGATTGAAAAGCATGCATCATTTCATGTATAAGGCAATTGCTTTCCATTTGTTTACCTAATGTTATTCCAAACGAACCATCCTCGTTACGCTTGCCGAAGCCACCGTTAGTACCAGAATTGAATTCAATCGTAATTGTTTTTCCCTTTAAAATATCAACTAATCCATTATATAATCCTTTTCCCATACAATTTTGTGTAATTTTATCCAGCATCTTTTCAATCACCCTCCAATTCTCATCTATCATACTTGAGTTTCGGAAAATTGTTTTCGCTTTAGGAGCTATTGATTGTGGTTGATAACCTCCTCCACCACCTCCACCTGTGTTTTCATTGGGATCCCATTGTCCGCCAGTATTACCATCTTCTTCATAAGTGGGTACTTCGATACATACTTCCACTGTTTCCCATTTTCCCACTTTGCGGCATTCAGAACCGAATCCGAGACCATATTCTGGATCTTGATAGATAAATCCATTACATTCATTATGTTCCACATACTTCGTTTCAGTGTGGCATTCTCGTTTCAATATCGTCCCACGTGTATCTATAGCATCTTGCATTTCTAGCCCTTCTTCTGTCCCTTGGCTGATTGTAGCTACAATCTTTCCATCTTTGTATTGCCAGCCGTTGACCAAACCACCTTCCGGTTCATAAAAGTAAACGCTACCACTAAGATCGGGAGCCCGGTACAGGTAACTATTGTCTTCAAAATGTTTTGCTTTCATAAGATAGTCATAAGTACCTACGATATGCATCACAAAATTGATGATTTCCCCTGTTTCCAGATTCTTGATGATCACCATTCGGGAGATGTTTCGTATCTTTCCGCGCTCTGTGTCCTTATATTTTTCCATAGTTTCACGATCCATTAAAACTGCACCTCCTCTTGTCAATAGAGGGACTTCCACTACTTCAAACTTTCCTTTTCGATTTTCGTAGCCTTTCTTCCAATGCAGCTTAGTCATTAACTCGAAATGGGTAACAACAGAGCGGGTAGTAACTACAGGTGTCTGATGAGCCTCATACCAACTCCGTGCTACATCTATACTCAGCTCACGGTTTTTACCTTTAATAACTTTCCCTGTCGTTTCCTGTGAGTCCAGATCTGTTTCGTCCTGTAAGCAGGAATACAGCATCAGACCAAAGGCAAGAAGTCCGACAAGGTAACAAACAGGTCGTTTGATTCTTTTTGTTTTCATCTTTTTATATTGTTATATAGAAATAGATAATTTGAATTAAGAGGTTATTCCAATATTGAATAGCCTCTTATTATAAAAGTGGCTCTCAAAATTACTATTGAGGCTACAGATTACTTAGGTTCTATTGCCCACCATTGGTATACATAATTCAATGTTTTAGCTAAGGGGGTTAATGTATACTTTAGACCAATCAACTTGGTCTCTATTTCACGATAAATGGATACAGGTATAGTAGCATAAGGTGTGAAACCAGCAAAATTGAAAAGAACTTCGCTTATTTTTCCTGTTTCAGAGTCAGTACAAGTAATTATGATCAGTTCGAATCCTTTCATCTTTCCTTTATAGTCAGCAAAAGCATTATTAACGATCACTTTGAAAATGGAATCATTATAAGCCTCATTCTTATCTTTAACATATAAGGGACTATAGTTTTCCGGTGTTACATAAAATGGAGTATTAGTACCTTTTTTCATTTGGTTTACGTATGTCCATTTATTGTTCTTATTATATAATGTAACATTTCTTCCTCCACTTACATCACATTGATAAGTATATCCCTGTTCGTTAAAAGTTTTAGTTACTGCATAATAATTAGTGGTTTGCGCTAAAGCAAACACTATGTTAAATAAAAAACTGATTAATGTTAATATTTTCTTCATAATATTTACCTGTGTTATTTATATAGATTCTGTAAATTCTTAAAATTATCTGACCCTTTCCTACTGTTAAGCCATGGATAATCTACATTATTATAACCTACGTTCCGGAAATCTTCGATGCACTTCGGATTTAGTATTTTCTGTAGGTCTTCTTCAGTTACCCCTGGTCGTAAATTGCCAAACTCATCGATATATCTTACCAAAAGACGTGTTGCATTCCATCTAGAGTCATTCTTGCTTTTTTCGTACCACCAAGTCCTTTCGCTTGCCTCCAAACTATTTATATATATTTGCTGAATGAGATGTGCTTCGAATTCTCGATTCAACTGCGTTGCATTCCATGTTTCTTGCTCTGTATATGATTGGAGAGCATGAACCATCTCATGCAAAAGAGCACTGCTAGTTATATCCATTCTCATTTTAATACCTCCTAAACCAGGATCGAAATTACTATTCATATTGTCACTAATAAATTGAATAATCAAAGTTTTTCCCTTGAGTGCTTCTTGTAATTTGTGATATAAAGCTTCACCAATCTTGGTCTTAGTCATTTTATTAAGTAGATTCTCAATTGTTTTCCAGCTATTATCTGTCATATTGGAATTACGAAATATCGCTTTTGCTTTAGGAGCCACTGGTTGATACCCTCCTCCAACGCCACCACCGCCATCTACTTCTGGAGGGAACCATGTATGGGCATTACCATCTTTATCATAGTATATGTTGTTGCATACTAATTTGGTTTCATATTTTGTTCGAGTACGGCATTCGATACCGAAGCCGATTCCGTATTCAGGATCTTCGTAAATAAATGGTGTACATTCATCATATTCTACAAAAACACTTTCATAATGACATTCTGAACTTTCGCTACGTGTATCTGCATTAGCTTGCATTTCTAGTCCTTCTTCTGTCCCCTGGCTGATTGTAGCTACAATCTTTCCATCTTTGTATTGCCAGCCGTTGACCAAACCACCTTCCGGTTCATAAAAGTAAACGCTACCACTAAGATCGGGAGCCCGGTACAGGTAACTATTGTCTTCAAAATGTTTTGCTTTCATAAGATAGTCATAAGTACCTACGATATGCATCACAAAATTGATGATTTCCCCTGTTTCCAGATTCTTGATGATCACCATTCGGGAGATGTTTCGTATCTTTCCGCGCTCTGTGTCCTTATATTTTTCCATAGTTTCACGATCCATTAAAACTGCACCTCCTCTTGTCAATAGAGGGACTTCCACTACTTCAAACTTTCCTTTTCGATTTTCGTAGCCTTTCTTCCAATGCAGCTTAGTCATTAACTCGAAATGGGTAACAACAGAGCGGGTAGTAACTACAGGTGTCTGATGAGCCTCATACCAACTCCGTGCTACATCTATACTCAGCTCACGGTTTTTACCTTTAATAACTTTCCCTGTCGTTTCCTGTGAGTCCAGATCTGTTTCGTCCTGTAAGCAGGAATACAGCATCAGACCAAAGGCAAGAAGTCCGACAAGGTAACAAACAGGTCGTTTGATTTTTTTTGTTTTCATGTTCTTAGATTCTAGTGAATAATTATTGTAGCTGATCTTCGAAAATCCTTCGTAATTCTCTATGCATTTCATAGGTTTCAAAACCGTATACTTTTACTTTTTCAGTAAGCACTTCATTGGCAAGTCGGTTTGCTTCAGAGATACGCTTTTGCTGATAGTACATGAGAGCTAACTTGTATCGTGCTTTCTGTCGGGAGGGTACCATAAAGTGAGCTGCCCAATAAGCTGTTTCAGCCTCTTTTATTTTGTCTGTACGTTGTAGAGCGTCGCCTTTAAGAATATAGGTATGTGTGCTTGGATATAATTGTTCCCAATAAGTGATCTTATCCAGTAAGATGCTGTCTCTCTGTGATTTGTAAAGAGTATGACAATAGTATGGCCAAAATATTGTTTCATTCTTCATTGCTGTTTCCAGCTGTGAAAGGCTCGTTATAATTTCTTCCGGTGATTGGCTGGAAGTACGATGGGATATTTGATATAACTCCCGGTGGCATTGAAATATTTTTATTAGTAGAGCTCCCTGTCCTGCTATGACAAGGAAAATGACTGCTTTCAGAAATATATATTTGTGAGGAAGTTGTTTAATTACACATTCTCTTTGTCTGTTGGACATTTCTGCCAGTGCTATAGTCATAACAGCCAGAATCGGGAAAGTCTGATCGGGATAAGAAAATAATCCACAGACAAGTCCGGCTATGTATATCGCCTGGGCGGATAAAGATTGTATCTCGCTTTTCTTATACGAGAAAATGCAATATAATATTCCAATATAAAGTAGCAATCCTGCAACTCCATATTCTACTGTCCAGCGTAAAGGTTCGTTGTAGACATAGTGGTTATTATCTGCTAACTGTTTTTCATATATGTTTCCTTCTTTTTTCAGATATTCACCTTGATAATGCATATAGTTGGCAGTAAAGCCATGAGGACCAAAGCCGGTAAAAGGCTTCTCTTTTATCATTTGTGCGGTAACTTTCCAGATCTGTATTCTTCCATCAGCTGAGGCCGGTTTGAACTGATATAGCAAGCACGAGAGTAGCGCAATTGTAATCAAGGTTGATATACCCCATCGAAAAGAGATTGAAAAGCGACAATAAATGGAATAGCTGATGATAGCCAATACTGCTATCCAGGCAGAACGACAGTGAGTAAGCCACAATATGGGCAGAGCTACAATACATGTAAGAAAACTTACTAAATAAGTATATTTATGGATGGTATCTGACTTGAAATGAGATAATACCACAATAGGAGCACTCAGTAACAAGCATAATATTCCGGCATAAATCGTAGGGTTTCCATAAGGACCTGTTAAATCAAAATGAGGATGATGGGAGGGAAGTATATGCAGTATTTGCATATAACCGATCATTGACAGAACTAAAATAGTTATGAGAATGATAGTATATAAGAGAGTGCCATTTAATCCTCCTGTCTGACGTATGCTCCAATATAGTATGATCAGAGCAAAACGGGCTAATCCGAGAAGGTTAGAGTTAGGAGGATAAAAGTATATGCTCCCTACCGCTATTAGAATGACTAACAAGTCTATAATAGTTAGTCGTTGAATGAATGGCTTAGTGGGATAGAAAGCTGCAATACCTATTACTGTCGCCAGGAACGTACAGGTAAACAAGAATGATTGATGAGGAACATCAGGTATTTCTTTGATCGGATGGAATAGCAAGCCTAATAAAAGGAAGCCGATAAGTAAGGATACTATATTTTTTCTGGTTACTGCCATCTTTGTTTTTAGGCTTAATTTTCATCATATTATATCAAATACTTCCTAACAATGGAATTGGTGTCAATAAAGCGAAAAGAGGAGACTATGTAAACCTCCTCTTTTCTTTAGAAGTTCCTAAAAACCTTGGCTCCTACCTTAAAACCTATTTATCTAACTTGGTTATTTTTACCCAGTCAATTTCCATGATGGCAGGTAAGTTGGCATCATCGATAGGACCTGCCCATGAGCCCGGTCTGTCTCCTCCTAATCCCATGTTCAGGATGAGATAGAATGAAGAATCTTTTGTGAACGGCCATTGCTTCATTTCTGCTTCATTCTCCAGTTTCAGGTTTGAGTAAGAGAAAGTCTCCTGTCCATTGACGAAGAAAGTCAGTTTGTCTTCGCTCCATTCTAAAGCGTAGATGTTCCAATCCTGATAATTGCAAGTTACTTGTGCGGTGTTGGACGGATCTTTGATGTTCAAATCATACGTGTAGTGAGTATGTATCGTATGATGGATCGCGGATTCCTGTTTCACATGTTCCATGATATCGATTTCTCCGCAATTCGGCCATCCGTCATAGATATATTTCTTCGGCATCATCCAGATAGCGGGGAATGCGCCATTGGGGTAACTGGTGATTTTGGCTTTTACTTCCACCCGTCCGAAGGTGAAGTCAAACTTACCTTGCGTTTCGATACCGCCGGCTTTGTATTCATCACCTATTTTTTCGGCTTTCAGTATAAGTCTGCCGTCTTTTACGTAAGCCTGGTCATAACTTTCGGACATTTCGTCGTTCCAGTCGGAGCCTGCTTTCTGGCAGAGTACCCATTTGGTCGGGTCCGGATTGCCGTCCACATCGAACTCGTCCATGAAGAGAACGTCCTTCATGGTGTCGTCAAACTTGGTCAGTACGATAGTATAGGTCGTTGTTTGATTGTCTTCGGTGGTGACGGTCACTGTCTGCTCTTTTTTCCAGTTGTGTACAAATGTTGCCGGGTCCGGTGAGATGGTGGCTCCATCGCTCATTAGCGTATAGTCTACGCCGGTGATGGTATTGGCATCCTCGATCGTACCGATTTCCACTCTGTGGGTTGTCTGGTCTATCTTCCCATGATAATAGGAAGTCGTATTCGCTGACACATTATTTACTGCTACGGCAAAATCAGTGAGCGGATATTTCTTTTCCGGAGTGATGTAATTGGTCTCATCATCCGAACAGGCAGCAGTGGAAAATCCGATGATTGCCATGTTCAGTATAAGTAATATTTTTCTTTTCATCATACTCTTTTCTTTTTATTGATTTTTGAGTTTGTTAGAAGCGATTGCCTGATTGGGGGAGTTCAGGCAATCACTATCCTTAGAGAATTAGTCTCCCCATACTAGTGGAGCGATGTATTCCCATTTAGTCAGTGTGGCACTGCCGCCAGAAATTGTCATCGAGAAATTACCACCATCTTTGGTATCCGAGAATGGTACTTTGTAAGTATCACTTGTACCATTAGCGTCTATCACACCGTCGCTGGTTGCTTTTCCTATGACTGTACCGTTGAGAATCCATTCCGAGTAAATCCATGATTGAGTTGGATCATTGGCATCTATAGCTTCGCGTATCTCGAATGATAATACGTTTGGCTTGCTGGTATCTACATCACGGCCGCTGTTCTCATTGTATACGTCACCGTTCCACGGTCTTGTACTTAATTGAGTCCGTTTGCTCAGAATATGGAAGCGAAGTTCTACGTCTCCTCCGTCAAATGCTTTTCCGCTCCAAGAGAAGAAAGTAGTCAGACTGGCGTCGCCAAGCGGTTCCCAATAGAAGCTGTAATGACCCGGCATTAAACCACCCGGTCCGTAGTAAGCACCGCTGATGGATCTGTTTACTTCAGTAACCACAGGTCTTTGTGGATTCGCTTGTTTAATCTTGATTGTCTTCATAAGCGGAGTAGCGCCTTCGGCAGCTTTGGTGCTCAGTACGATAATTCCGGTACGGACAGAAGAGCCTTCGTGTGCGTCTACGTTAATCACGATGTCGGCAGAACCGTCGAATGAAGTCTTTTCGAAGTGATACCAGGTATCATCCGCTTCGTTTTCTTTGGATACTTCCCATTCTGCATTCGATTCTACGTGGATGGTGAGTTGCTGAGCCTGTTCATACATAGCAAACCACTTACCGTTTTCCGGTGTATCTGGTGTCAGCAATACACCGTCTTGTATACATTGTACTTCTCTGGCTATTTTCCCGTGTCGGTCATAGATGGTTACAATACCGGTACGTTGTTCGCCTGTATTCGGTGAAGCGGTGACAGTAATTTCTCCGTTCATTTCGCCCGATGCTCCGGATTGGATGGAGAGCCAAACATCACCGTCTGTTACTTTAGCAGTCCATTTCTGATTGCTGAGTACGCTGAATGTTTCGCTGTTTCCTTCCTGGTCGATCATATCCACGCCTTCTACATTCAGGTAAGCAGTACCTTTCTGGGTCAGAACGAATCTTTTTCCGGTCCAGTAGTCACTTTTAATGTTGAGCGTGTCTATACGGTCGTCCAATTCAGTGTTTTCTTTGCAGGTAACAGTTACGGTGTAGGTCTCACCTGCCTCACCTGTACTGGGTGAGATGGTGTACCAATCATATTTTCCGAATACTTCCCACGGGTCAGTTGACTTGACCTGGAAGGAGACTGGTTCCGGATTTTTCGCTTCAACCAGATAGGAGTCTTCTACTCTATAGCGCAGGTCTACCCATTTCTCTGCTTCACTGTCATCGCAGCCCTGCAATAAAGAGAATGCAGGTAGCAATGTAGCGAGAGAAATGCCTGTAATTATTGATTTTCTGATATTTAATCTCATACTCTTGAATTTTAGGGTTCGGTTATTATTCTACTGGTTCCCATGTGATAGACTTCACGGTGAAATTGGAAGCTTTATTTGTGGTATGCATCCTGAAGTATACAGGTGCTCCCGGTTCGGTTGCATAAGGATCGGTTATGTTATTATCTAATACGGCAACCTCAACACCATCAATAATCAGTTTAAGAACTAATGCATTCGAATCTTCTTCTTTGTTGACAACAAGGAATTCAATCTTCTTCACTACATTCGTTTGTTCCGATGTCCAGGTAAATGTTTTCTGAGTCCAGTTTAAGCCTGAACCTCCACAAGTGAAGTTACTTTCTTTATTTGCGTAGAAATGCAAATGGAAGTTTGTATTTCCTGAGTTGGGCCACATATTAAACTCAATCCAATCTTCTCCGGTTAAATTGATAGATTCGAAATCGAATGCGAGACGTCCTTTTTTGAATAAATAGTTGGTGACTATTCCACTGCCATAGAGTGTCATGTAACCGGTTTCCTCATCCACAACATAGTTATCTGCTCCTCCTTCTTTCCAGAAAGCAGTACCCTGACTGATGTCGAACGTAATGCCGTCAAATCCGTCGATGACTTCTTTGGTCTTCATAATGATGTGGCCGACACGGTTTACCATCAGATTATTAGTCGTTGTTGTCGTTATTTTCAACTCTGTTTCACTCAGTGCCTCAGCTTTCAGCCAACTCTGATATTCCTTAGGAACTTCAACTTTCCATTCTTTGTTTGCGCGAATCAGTACAGTCTTTTCCATACCACTGCCTGTTCCGGGCATGCTGATTGTTGTACTTTCGGGATCTTCTTCCAGTTCAATGATCACTCCATTTTGAGTAATGGTAAAGGTGTATTCTTCAAACTCAGTTTTTATAGTCAGCGTGCCTGCTCTCTTGGCGCCTGCATTGGCGGGCAGCGTCACAGTTACGGTTTCTGCTATGGCATCTTCATTACCTGTACCGGATGTTTTGTCGATATTGGAAAGGAAAGCGGTGGAAGGAATGATTTCCCAAGCTTTGTTGGAAGCAATGGTAAAGGTGATGCTGCCGCCTTCTGTCGGTACCAGTTCATCGTAAGGAACCACCACCAGGTCTTCTTTCGAAGCCTGCTCGATAGTAACTACCTTGGTGCCTTCAACGCCTTCTGCCTTGATAGTCAGTTTGGCTGTACGTGCTTTCTTTCCTGTATTGTTTTCCATTGTCACCACAATCTCCGACACAAGTGAGCTGGCTGCACTCATCGAAGGAGTCGGCTTGCACCACTGCTGGTCACTTTCGATCGTCCAGGGAGTGTTGGAGCTGATGTTGAACACTACATTGCTTGGAGAAGTTGCCAAAGCAGTATAAGACTCCAGAGCATCTATCTGGATATTGAGAGGACCTTCCGGCTGTGAGTCGATGTCGAACTCCTGGCATGCTACAAAACTGAATGTGCACAGTGCAAGAATCAGTTGCATTAACGTGTTGCTATATAACTTTTTCATATATCTTTTAAATATTAGATTAGACAATTAATTACCATCCTGTGTTTTGAGGATTTAAGTTTGTATTCTTGTATAGTTCGCTTTGAGGGATCGGATACAGATACATGCAATCTCTCCAGTTACGGGTTTCGTAAAGGTTCTTGTAGAAGTTGAACGTACCGTCCGCCTGCTTCTCGATCTTTACTCCGTATAGTTCCCGCTGGGTAGTATCGGCAATCTTCCATCTCCGTACATCCCAGAAACGATGATCTTCGAAAGCAAACTCTACACGCCATTCATTGTACAGGCGTTCAAGGAAATCTTCTTTTCCCATGGAAGGAATCAACGGCATATCGGCATTCTTTCTCACTTCATTGATAGCCCACAGAGCAGAATACTTATAAGTCTCATCTGTGTAATTGACATCATTGAAAGCGTTGACCATAGATTCCGCATACGTTAGTAATGTTTCCGCATAGCGGTAAATCACCCAATGATGCTTGCTGACAGCTTCTTTACCCGGTTCAAAGCTAGTAGCTTCCTGAATGTACTTGCGCAGGAAGTATCCTGTCGGTGAACCGCCTTGTGATACGATTCCGTCGTCGGCGCCACCTTTGAAGGTTTCAATGGTGTAGTCTTTAAACGACATTCCGTTGGCAAGAATAGCGCGGTAGAAACGTTTGTCACGATTCTCATAAGGTGATTGCGGGTCAAATGCAGGGTCTTCGCAAACCCATCCTGTGTTTTCTAGGGTTACTTTGTAACCGTTGACTGTCTCGAATGCGTCCACAAGGTTTTGTGATGGGTAATTGCTGTATGGGATAAGACTGGAAGTGCGTGTTCCCGCAGTCATGCGAAGCGGGAGATTAAACATTTCGAAGTCCGAATCATCACCATTGATCCTCATCAGTACAACTTCTTTTGAGTCGAGGTTGTTGGCACTCTCCTGGGGGTCGAGAGAGTAAAGCCCTGTGTTGATAATATCTATTGCTGCTTTGGCAGACTTTTTCCACAATTCGGTATCCATAGAAGGATTATGTAGCTTACTGGCAGCATATAGCAGTGCTTTTGACTTTACTGCCATTGCAAAGCCTTTGGTCACTCTGCCGATTTCTGCTCCCGGTTCGTTTACATAGCTGTCCGGCAAGTTATTGGCAGCGTCGTCGCATTCACTGACAATGAAGCTGATAACTTCGCTGAATGGTGTCTTGCCGATTGTATTGGCTTCCTCTTCAGTCAGTACTTCCAATGGCATGGCGATGTCACCGTAGCGGCGTGCCAGTTCAAAGAAGTAGTGTGCCCGCAGCACTCTGGCTTCGTAAGGGAAATATTTCAGCTGCTTCATCCAGTTTGTATATTGTCCGTCGTGCTCGTAGCGTGTGAAGTCCACTTGGGCAATCTCTGCTATAAAGCTGTTGGCAGCACGTATACCGCGATACAGGGTCCATGAATCGTCATAAGTTTTAATAGGCGACCAGTTACCGTTATTGGTATTCTGGATATTATCTGCATAGGCTCCGAATTCGCCGTCATCACTGGCACAGTCGCGCATGGAATATCTGTCTTCGGTGAAAATTCCGCCGGAGGTCGCAAACAGTTGGTAGCCTTGTGGCATGTATGAGTATACGTGGGTAAGCATTGATTTGCTTGTACCGAAATACTTGTACATGTCTTCTTTTGTCTTCAGGTTGTTCGTTTCATCAAAGTCAAGGTAGTTGCACGAAGCAAAGACCAACGAAGACAAAATGGTTAAGAGTATGTATTTGGTTCTCATAATGTTCATTTGTTACTTTGCATTAAAAATTAAGTTTGATACCTGCCCAATAACTTCTTGTCGACGGATAAGCGATGCCAAGTTGTTCCGGATCGGCAAAATGGATATTGTCTAATGAGAACAGATTGGTGCCTTGTACGAATACTTTCAGGTCGGCAAAGCGAGTCTGCGATTTCGGGAAAGTATAAGCTACCAATAGGTTACGCAGTTTCAGGAATGAACCGTCACGGTACCACAGTGAGCTGGCGCGATAGTTATTCAAGTTTTCTTGAGTAGTCAGTCTCGGCATGGTTGCATTGGTCTTATTCTCCGGTGTCCAGCTTATTTCTTCATTCAGGAATGTATTTGAAATGTTGCCATTGCTTACAAGTGGACTATAAAGCGGACTGTTGAGCAATGAAACAGTGACTCCGGTCATTCCCTGGAAATCAGCGGAAAGCTCCAGTCTCTTGTATGAGAAGTTCAGATTGAATCCGAAATAGAAGCGTGGAACAGATGAACCGAACATTTTCACAATGTCTTTCTCGTCGATGCGGTTGTCACCGTTCTGATCTTTGTATTTCACGTCACCGGGAGCTACGTCCGAGAAGGTTTGTTGCGGACTGTTGTTGATTTCCTGCTGGCTGTTGAAGAAGCCGATAGCTTCCAGGCCGTACATCTGTCCGATACGGTTGCCCTTGGTATACAGGTAGTCGTATTCCTGATATGCCTGGTTTACATTGACTACCTCTGTATTCAGATATGACATGCTAGCACCAATACCATAATGGAAATCACCGATCTTATCATTCCAACTCAAAGAAGCATCCACTCCTTTGTATTTATAGATTCCTTCGTTCACCTGACCTACTGTGATACCGATAATACCGGAAGTAGAATTGGCACCTGACACAAGTATATCCGAACGTTTTTCGTAGAAACCTTCTACTGTTGCATTCAAACGATTATCAAAAGCAGCGAGATCAAATCCGAAAGTCGCTTTCTGTGATTTTTCCGCTACCAGGCCGATAACCGGCAGATCGCCTTCACTGCCACCGGACTGTCCTCCGGCATTCACTCCGAAGTTATAACCGGCACCGCCGCTGCCATAAGACTGACGCCATAGTTCGTGGCTCAAATTGCCGTCCCATCCGGACAGACCGTAAGAGGCGCGAATCTTAAAGAGATTGATCGGTGTCACCTTTTCCATAAATGCTTCGTTGGAAACGATCCATGCAGCGGAAACGGCAGGATAGTTCGAGTATTTGTCTCCGTCGGGCAGGTAAGCTGATCCCGAACGGTTAAATACGGCATTGAGGCTGTAACGGTTGTCGTAAGTATATGTGGCGTTCACCAGCACAGACTGATTCTTCTGAGAGTTGTTTCTGCCGTTTTTGACAACAGACTGCATATCATAAATCAATGCTCCTCCCACCTGATGTTTGCCAAAAGTGCGGTTATAATCCACCTTTGCCTGGAAATCGCTGCGTAGCATCAGCCTTTCGAAAGGCTGTGTATGTCCCAGTGTTTCGGAGTCTGTACCATAAATGGCAGGAGTTGTCACCAGTGTACCATCGCTGGTGATACTTGCATTGCTGTTCATGTAACGATACTCTTTATTGGTGGTTTCATTCATTCCTCCGATATTATCGAAAGAGACGGATGCTTCGGCTGCCAGCCCTTTGGTCAACGCACTTAAATCCTGACGGATGCTTAGGTCGGCGAGTAGTGTTCCGTATACGTTACGGATGTGTCCGTAGTCTTTCAACAGAGCTACCGGATTACCGGTTCCGTACACAGAACTACCTCCATAAATGCCATTCTCATAACGAATGGGGAATGCAGCGGATGGAATGCCATAGATTTTGTTGAAAATAGCGCTGCGTCCATAGCGGGTACCTCTGAATTCTTTCAGTCTGCCTACAATGCCGGCTTTCAGCAATGTGCTTTCCGTCACTTTTACGTCCAGATTGGTACGTACGGTCAGACGTGTGTCTGTAGGTGTAGTGTCGAAACGTGTATCTTCCGTGTTTTTCTTCAACATGGAGCGATCCCGGTAATAGTCAACTACCGTGTAAAAACGGAATTTGTCACTACCTCCGCTGAAAGACATTTTCAGGTTGTGGGTCAATCCTGTGTTGTTCAGCGTTTCATTCCACCAGTCTACATTCGGATAATCATACGGATAGATTCCTGTCCGGAAAGCATCCAGTTCCTGCGCATTGTAGCGTGCAGGCAGACCGTCTCCGCTTAATGCGGTGTTAAGAGCGTTCGCATACGTATAGGCATCTGCGAAGTCCGGAGAACGGAATTGGGTATTGACACCGAAATTATAGTCCACATTTACCTTCAGACCATTGCTTATTCCGCGTTTAGTCGTGATCAGTACTACTCCATTCGCACCACGCATACCGTAGAGAGCAGCGGCTGCCGCATCTTTCAGAACGTAGCATGATTCGATTTCCATCAAAGTGATGTCACTGATATCACGTGGGAAACCATCAATTAATACTAGCGGGGCATTTCCGTGTATAGAGAGGGTGGATACGTTATCGGCTGACGAGCCTGTACCCTGATATACATTCAGACCTGCCACTTTTCCATACAAAGCTTTGCTGATATCTATGTACGGGGATTTTTCGAATGCGGAAGCATTGACTCCGTTGATAGAGTAACTGCTGGTCCGGGAAGATACGTTCATCTGGTAGCCGATGCTCAGTGTATCTGCCAGCTGCATTTCCGAAGCAGCTTTCGATGTCTGTGCATTCAGGGATACCGAACCTCCCAGGAGCAGAGTGATTAATATATAATTTATTTTATTCATTGTTCAAACGATATTAGTTAACGTGTCATTTACCAGCCCGGGTTTTGGGTCATTCCATATTGCTTGTTGATTTCCTCCTGAGGAATCGGAGCCAGATACCACTTGGTATCCCAGTTGGTAGCCCAGTAATGGTCTCCCAGTTCGATCTTCTCGAAGGTGAACTCAGTCGGATTGTTCAGGTCGTTACCTCTGCTTCTGAGTCCGTACAACTTCTTCTTGAAGTCGCTCTGACGGTCTCTGCGAACGAGGTCGAACCAGCGTACTTCTTCAAATCCTAATTCGAGTGCTCTTTCTCTCAGTACGGCTTCGAGGAACTGATCGTGATTCATTGTCTTGGAAAGTTCAGGCAGACCTACTCTCTTTCGTACATCGTTTACCATTTTGTAAGCCTCGTCGGTAGGGCGTCCGTTGACTTCGTTGAGTACTTCCGCATATCCCAGCATGATTTCCGCCAGACGGGTGTGTGACCATTGTACCGGACCTTCGCGATCGTTGTTTTCCTGTAAGATGTACTTCATGATCAGGAATCCGCTACCGTCTTTGTAGTCGGCATGGTTGATATAAACAGGAGCTGTTGTTCCGTTGCAGTAGGTGTCTCCGGGACAAGCTACATTTTCATACAGACGTGGGTCGCGGGTGGGCACCATTTCGCCTTTTGTAAAGAACGGTTGCTTGGAGGGTGACTTCCAGTCGAAATTTGCCGGAAAATCAGTTCCGTCTTCCCACGGAAACATATCTACATAGTTCAATGTAGGGCCGCTGTAATAACGTTGACCGATAAAGCTGCTGTGAACATCGGAGCTATATCCTTGACGGGTAGAGATTAATATTTCTGTTCCGCCGCGGTTGTAGTAGGCCTGACGATAGGCCAGACGTCTTGCCCGGTGCGTCTCTTCCGTAGGTTGAATCAGTTCGTATTCGTGCCGTTTTTGTAATTCTGTGAAAAAGGCTGCGCCTGCTTCGGCGGCATCTTTCCAACGCTGGTCACTGTAATTTCCGTAGCAGGTATATTCGTCTGCTTCCGGATGCCATTTAGTGTTTGAGTTGAAAGTCGGACTGGCTGCCCATTGCAATACCTTGAACTTTAATGCCATCGCTCCTGCCAGGGTCATACGTCCGTCATCTGCTTTCTCGGCTTTCCAGGCCAGATTGGAGTTGATGGCTTCGTTGAGCAATCCTACGATCTTCTCTACCGTTTCGGCAAAAGTGATACGGGGGAAATTCATTGTCTCGTTTACGTCTACATAGTGGTCCAGCCATGTCACACCGCCTACATATCTCAGCATTTCGAAATAGCAGAGGGAGATCAAAACTTTGGCTTCCGCGATCCGTTCACTTTTCTCGTTGGCTGTCATGTCGGGCACTTTCTCTACGTTCTCGATATATAACCAAGCGTAACGGATGGTGGTCCAGTCAGACTTGCTTCCATAACGGTAAGCAGAATTCTTTGGGACGTTGTTGGCACTGAGTGCTCCGTTGTAATAGAGCTTGACAGGCCCATCACTGATATTGTCACGGAAACTGTAACATAAGTCTGTGATTGATTCAAGTATGTTCACACCCAATTTGTAGTCAGAGCCGGTCGGTAGCCCATAAGGTAATCCGGTATATGCTTTGGTCAGCACCTTTTCGGCATTTATTTTCGAAGAGAACATTTCTTCGGTAGTCGCTCCGGAACTCTCAGGCTGGTCGCCCAGAAATTTATCCCCGAAGCTGATTTCAGAACAGGAGGAGGCTATCAGTACGCAACCCAATGCTATTCCGAGTCCTTTTATTATTCTATTCATACAGTCGTTTTTTAGAAGTTAAGATTTAAACCGAAGCTATATACTTTGATCAGCGGATAATCTCCGAATCGGTTAGGATCACTTTCCGGATCAAGATATTTAAGCGGTGAGAAGGTCAGCAGGTTGTAGCCGCTGAAGTTTAATCCGAGTGAGCTGAGGCCCAGTTTCTTCAGGAATTTCTTTCCGGTGATGGTATAACCGAAGCTCAGGCTCTTCAAGCGGAGATAGGAAGCATCCACCAACCAGAGGGTAGAGGGTTCGGAGTTCCAACTTTCCGATTCTTCCGACGGACGTGGATAAACAGCTCCCAGTTGGTTTTCCGGAGTCCAGCAACCGTCGTAGAAGTAAGTCAGCAAACCACGCTTTCCGGCATTCGTATAAGGGATACGGTATTCGATGTCATACATTCTGTTAACGTTCTTGGAACCCACCCATTGCATGGTGAAGTTGAATCCTTTCCAGTCGAATCCCATGTTCATGCCGAAAACGTATTCCGGACGGGTAGCATAACCTGCTACGCTCTTGTCATTACCGTCCACGATGTGGTCTCCGTTGAGGTCGGCGTACATGGCGTCACCCGGATATACCTTCTGATAAGGCTGAGGCAGTTCCGGCTTTAAGGTCAGTTCGCCGTCGGCTCCGGTGATGAAGTCGCTGTACTGATAGAGACGGATGTAGTTGTATACTCCGGTCTGGCGTCCGGTAGAGCCACCGGTCTGGTTCATATAAGAGAATTGCTTGGGCACTTCGTCCATATAGAGGATTTTGTTGCGTGCGAAAGAGACGTTGGCATCCACATTATAGGTGAAATCCTTTCCGATCTTATCGCGCCAGCCGAGAGAAACTTCGTAACCGTGGTTGTCTACCTTACCAATGTTCAGGTTAGGCAGTGCAGTTGCGATGATGCTTGGGGTCGATTCCGGAGAGATCAGAATGCCTGTGCGGTGTTCGATAAAGTAGTCGAAGGTAGCGGACAGGCGGCTGTTGAAGAACTTAAGATCAATACCGTAGTTCTGCTTGTCGGCTGTTTCCCAGGTTACTGCCGGGTTACCCATACGTGAGATGGCTGCTGCCGATTGGGAAATCGGATTGTCCACACCGAAGCTGTAACTGCCCGATGATCCCCATACGGCAGGCATGTACATAAAGCGTGAGTCTACTCCCTTGTCGTTACCTACACGTCCCCAAGATGCTCTGAGTTTTAGGTAGTCTACGATTTTCTGGTTTTCCATAAACTTCTCGGCAGTTGCGATCCATCCGGCAGAGAAGGAAGGGAATACACCGAAACGTGTGCTGCCCGGAGCAAAGTTCTCCGAACCGTTGTAGCCGACGTTTACGTCGAGCAGATATTTACTTTGATAGGCATAAGTAGCACGTCCTACCAATCCTACGTAGTTACGGGGCAGATAAGTGTAGCTGTCCGGATAATAGTTACGCGACTGATTGTAAAGGAACAGACCGGATATTCTGTGGTCGCCGAATGTACGGTCATAGTTGATACGTCCTTCCAGATACCAGTTCTGTCCGCGTCCGCTGCTTTCCGAGTAAGTGAGCGGAGTATCGCTGCCGCTGGGTACATAGATAAGTGATTTATCGTAGTCGGGATCGGTCTGTGACATCGTACCGTTGGTGTCAAAGTATGATTTGTAGTACACAGTCTGCGCTTCGATGGCGCCTCCCGTACGTACTTTTTCCAGTTTGAATTTATTGTCGTAAGCACCTTTCACGGAAACGCTCAGTCCCGGAGTGATAAAGTCCAGTTTCTGTGTGATGTCCAAATCCAGATTCAATGTCGTGTCATACGTTTGATTGTAACCTTGTCCGTAGAATACGAACATACCGTCACGCATCACTTCTCCCAGCGGAACCATATCTTTAGGAATCAGTGTACGTACTCCGTTGATAAATCCCGGTCCGGCAAACGGATGTGACCAGATCTGTGCGATTACCCAGGGGTTTTGGTCTTCTCCTGTACCCGAAACGACGCTGCGCGGTTCCTGTATCTTACCTAAAACACCACCGACACCGAGTTTCATCGAAGTGGTCTTGGTCAGATTGGCATCGATATTGGCGCGGTAGTTATAGCGGTTGTAACGATAGTTATTGTCGTACATTTGTCCGGGAAGTTCTTTCAGAAGTCCGTTCTGATAAGTATAACCTACTGAGATGAAGTATCGTACATTATCGCTACCGCCGGAGATATTTAGGTTGTTCTGGCTTTGAAGATAGATATTATTAAAAATATACTTCTTCCAGTCCATACTGGGATACATGATGGGGTCTGAGCCGGTGCGATAGGCTTCTACCTGTTCCGGAGTGAAGTATAACTTAGGATTCGTAACGTGGTCCATCTCCTGCTTCATATTCCAGAAGCGTGCAAACTCGTAACTTCCGGTCTGCTCTACCAGTGAGATGGGTTGTTGCAGACCCAGTTTGGTGCTGGCGGAAATCTGCGTTTTGCCTGCTTTACCTCTTCGGGTGGTGATCAATACAACGCCATTAGCACCTCTTACTCCGAATACAGCGGTGGAAGAGGCGTCTTTCAATACTGAAATACTTTCGATTTCGTTCGGGTCGATTTGTGAAAACTCACGTTCTATTCCGTCTACTAAAACCAGGGGCTTGGATTGTGAATCATTTAATGAACCGACACCACGTACGTAGATGGCAGCAGCATCTTTACCAGGCTGTCCGGTAGTCTGTACGGAAGATACACCCGGCAATGCTCCTGCGAGGAGGTTCGTGATACTTGTTGCCGGAGATTTGATCAGCTCTTTGTTGTCAATGGAGGAGACGGCACTGGTAAGCATGCGCTTGTCCTGATTACCGTAGGCGATAGCTACAACTTCCACTTCACCGAGGTTCTGTGCATCTTCTTTTAAGGAAACATTGATGATTGTTCTGTCTCCGACCACGATTTCCTGGGTTACATACCCGATAAAGGAAATGTTCAATACGGATTTTTTGCTTGGGGCGACGATCGTAAAGTTACCGTCAAAGTCTGTGATTGTCCCAATGCTCGTGCCTTTCACAGTCACATTAGCTCCGGGAACGCCTTCTTTGAGTGTTTCATCCGTTACTCTACCCTTAATTGTGATACCTTCCGGGGGCAAGGCATACATCAACGGTATGAATAAAAGAAACGTAACAAGAAAGCAGAATCTTAAATTGAGCGCGTTTCTCATACTGTTTAATTTGATAGGTTAATAATATATTTAGTTTATAGTTAGGTCAACCGGGTTGGGGGTGACTTTTATTCTCTTTATTCTCTCTTCAGTTTCTAAATATATCCTTTGCTTATGTGCAATAAGGTTAACTTCATTTATCTTTTAATGATGATGCAAAATTAGGGGTGATGTGAAAAATGGACGTGCAATATTCACCAAATTAGGTGCACAAATAGCTAGAAACACTATCTGTAACAAATGGGTAGACCTTGATACAAAATTATAGACGGAATGGAAAAGGAGGCTTTGTAAGGAACAATAAAAAAGCCCATCCTGTTATGTTGCACATAGGCAATAACAGGATGGGCATCTGATTGGTTCTTCTCTTTGGAGAATATGTCTTGTCTAGAAGCTGAAGCTTAATCCTCCCAGGAAGTTAAGACCTTCTGTAGGATAGCCCAGATAATACTGGTATTTCTTATTGAGGATATTATTAATCCGGGCATACACGGATACTCCTTTGAACACATTATAGCTGGCTCCGGCATGTAGGTCGCTGACTGCTGCGGCTTTAATGCCTTCTACCTTTGTGCGTCCGATATAATCGTAACCGAGATTGATATTCAGTCCTGTGATCGGGCGGAAGTCTGCGCTGAAATTAATTTCGCAGGCGGGTTTCATATACAGGCTGTATTTTTCTTTCGCATCCCAGTTACGGTAAGTTCCAGTAGCGGACAATGCAATGAGGTCTTTGTATTCATAGCTGATCTTCATACCGGCGTAGAAGTTGTTGGCATTGCTAAATTCCAGATTCAGATATTGATGTGCTGTGACCGGAGACGAGGAATTCCCTTCCTGAGCATCACCGGCAAGTGAGGGATCATAGTTGACAAATGTTTCTTCCTGTACCTCAAAGAAATCGTCTTTCAAATCCTGATAACCGCCATACAGATTGATCCATAATCCGGGATAAGGACTCGCTTTAAATCCTATCGCTGCATTCAGCTGTTCGTATGTATCAAGAATAGGGGCTGCCGGCAAGGCATAAGGACAGATCGTTTCCAATCTGCGGAAATCGTTGACCAGTTTGCCTCCGGTAGCTTGCGCATAGAGTACGTAGCTGTCGGAGAAGATATACTGTGCTATTACATCCGGAGACACGCGGAATGATTTACCGCTGCCGAATGAGAGATCTACATTGGCTCCTGCACGCAGATTCCAGCTGTCGCTGCTAAGTTTATAATGCGGATTCAGTGCCAGAGCGGTACGGTTCTCATATACCTGGAGGTCGTCAGCAAGTTTCAGGTCTTTATTGTAGATGAGATTACGCATGTCCAATCCGATGTTGATGCTCTGTTCGTCGCTGATAGCGCCGCTGATCAATCCTTTGGTATGCACTTGTGTTTCTCCGACTTTGTCATTGAAAAAGAAAGTGTTATTGTTCTGACGGTTGTACATCATCAGATTGGTTTCCGCTTCGAACTGTATGGGATAATTTTCATCTGTCGATTTTACTCCCAGATGGAAGTCTCCTGAAGTAAACTTCTGCTTGCCGGGCTGAACCGGAGAAAGGTTGAAATTGCTGAGTCCGAAATTAGCGGCGATGTTGAAATCTACCTTGTTGAACTGGTGGATATAATCGATATTCGCACGGGTACGGTAATAATAAGCGTTCCATTTCGTGTCTGCTTCCGGCATAGTCAGTTTGCCATCCATTCCGTCCATCTGAAAGCGGACGTTCAACTTGTCCCTGTCCGACAGACGGAACAGGTAATTGGCAAGGAGATCCAGATTACCGTAGTTTCCATATCCGGCGCGTATATATCCGGGCTTGCTGCCGGGCTGCACTTCCGTTCCTACATAGGGACGCATTAGGTCGGCAGGAATAGAGGTAGCCGGGAAGAAAGTAGTGGCATATTCCACTTCCTTTTTGCTGACGGTAGGTTCTTCCACTTTGGGCAGCACATTCACTTTGGAAGCATCCAGAATGTCGGGATTATATTCCTGTTCTACGACGACCGTGCGGTTCATGGTCGTATCTTTCGGCTGAGTATTCTGTGCCTGAAGGTTGAACGGCATCAGAAATGCCAGTGTAAAGCCTCCTGCTATATAAAGAGTTCGTTTCATACTTTTCAATCTTTACTTGTTTAGTTTCTTTAGTCTGTCTTCAATCATGCTCTCGATATCGTCATTGCCCTGGTAATTCTGTTGCAGACTCAGCAGATACTGGCGTGCGTCGAGGTCTTTACCCATAGCGACATATACGTCCGACAGGAGGACAAAGCTGCGTGCCAGCCAATAAGCGTGTGGCGTACTCTGTTCGATGTAGTTGAGCAGCTCTTTTTCTGCCGCCGCATATTCTTGGGCATCGTAAAGTGCTTGGGCAACCTGGTATTTAGCTTCGGCACCATAAGAATTACGGGTATCTTTGGCCAGTTCGCGGAAATCATCCAATGCTTTCTTGTCTGCTTTCTGATTCTTATAAGCCTTCGCACGATAATAAAGAGCTTCATTCTTCAGTTCCGGACTAAGCTTGGCTTCAGCCAGCACCTCGGTTGCTGCATGAATTGTTTCCACATCGTCTCTCAGCAGGAAGGCACAGCGCAGGATGCCGGTTTCGGCAAGCTGGCGGCGTTCTACATTGGTAGCTTTTTCTTTCAGCATCTTGTAGCTTGCCAGAGCTTCTGCCATCTGTTGCTGGTTGAACTGTACTTCCGCACGCATGATCAGCGCTTCTTCTGCGAATGGATTATTCGGATATTCAAGCAATTTTCCGGAGTGGAGGAGCACCATATCATAATTCTTCTGCTCATTTCCAATCTGGCAGAGGTAATAATGTGCATTCAGGCTAAATGCTCCTTCTGGGAAAGTTTGCAGATATTTATTAAGGCTGCTCTTGGCTTCTTCTGTTCTGCCACGTGCATAAATCTTTTCGGCAGCCGCATACGTAAGTGAGTCCTGTTCGCTGGCGTCAAAGCGGATGTGTCCCGGCATCGCATTGGCTAAAGCCGCAAATTCATCGATACGGTTCAAATCTACATAGATAGATTTCATATCGCGCATTGCCAGGCGGGCTTCTTCGCTGCCCGGATATTTCTCAATCACTTGTTTGTACGCATTGATTGCCTGGTCGAAGTTGCCGTTCTGATAATACAGCAAACCGATTTCAGCCGCAGCTTTCCGGCTGACGGGGCTTTCGGGATATTTCTCCAGCAATTCCTTGAAAGAGGTAATAGCCTGACCGTTGTTATCCATCAGTACATAAGAACGTCCTTTCTCGTAGATGGCATTCACTGCGTATGGAGAAGAAGGATATTTGCCGACCAGTCTGTTCAGAAGAGTGATCTTACCGGTATAGTCTTTCTGTAAACCGGATACCAGTGCCAGCTGATAGAATGAGTAATCGCCGGAAGGAGTATTCATTTGTTCGGCTTGCGAGTAGTAGTGCTTGGCTTCTTCAAAGTAGCGCACATTCAGATGACAGTCTCCGATACGGTTGTAGGCATCTGCAAGCGCTGTTCTGTTTTCGCCTTTTTCCAGTTGGATATACTTTTGGAAGTAATTGCTTGCCTGTGTATAGTCCTTACGATGGAAAGCAATGTATCCTAGGTTGTAGTTGGCGAGCGCATACATTTCATTATTGGGTTGCGTGGTCAGTTGCAGATAAGCGTTGAAATCGCGGGCGGCTTCCATCATCCGGTTGAGTCGGTAGTAAGATTCTCCGCACCAGTAATAAGCGTCCGCCTTTGTTTGGCGGTTGTACTGCCCGATGGCGATGGACTGGTTCAGATATTGGAGAGCCTGTTCGAAATTGGCATTGGCAAATGACTGTGTACCCAGTTGGAAGAGAATCTTTTGTTTGGCTTCCATGATTTGTGCACTCGGCTTGGCAATCCGTTCGATTGACTTTAAAGCAGCTTCGTAGCTGCGGGTATTCATATAAACTTCTACCAGATAGTTGCTTACTTTCTCGGCATACGGAGAAGTCGGGAATTCATTGAGGAATTTTTCAAAAGCAGTAACCGATTCACCGAAAGCGGAGTAGGATGTTTCGTGCAGGCAAAGTGCATAGTTGTAAGCGGCCTGTTCCTTAATCTGCAGGTTGGCGTTGGAGGCGGCTGCCTGTTCGAAAGCCATACGTGCCTTGTTTTTTTCTGCCAGTTGCAGGTAAGAGAGTCCCATGTGCAGGTAAGCATTCTGGGTCAGTGCGTCGTTGGCGGTTGTCACTTGTCCCAGCATTTCGGCTGCTTTGGAGTAGACTTTTGTCTGGTAATAGGAGAGTCCCAGCATATAAAGTGCGTCCCGGCGGGGAGCAGAGTGATCTCTGTCCAGATAGCCGGTGAATGCTTCCACTGCCTGGTGATATTGTCCGAAATGGTAGTAAGCGTCTCCCAGAATGCGGTACATCTCGGCAGCGTGCTCGTTGTTCGGATAGGCCGACAGGTAGTTTTGTGCTACGATCTGCGCCTTATCATAGTTCTTTTTGATAGCATAGATTTCTGCTATGTAGTAAGGAACGAGTTCTTTGTACTTCGGGTCGTCCTGCAAAGGGAGGAAGTCTTTCAACGCTTCATCATAGCGCTTCTGAGTGTAGCGGATATAAGCGAGATAGTAACTGCAGTCCTTTGCATATTTGGGACTGCTGGCACGTAACGTTTCGAACCAGATGGCGGCTTCTTTCAGATTATCAGTCTTCATGTAGCAGGTTGCCAGTTGGTAGGTGCGGTCGTCGCGCTCCTCATTTCCCAGTAGATCGAGCCGTGTAGAATTAAAGAGTGCCAGGGCCTCATCATATTTCCCTTCGTAGAAGTAGCAGGAAGCCAGCAGTGAATAGATTCGGTTGGCATAGGGAGTATCCGGATAACGGTCGAGGTACTTGCGCAGTAACTCGATGCGGTTTTTGTCTTTCAGTTCATAAGCCGAACTGACTAACATATATTCTGCGTCCTGAAGGAGACTTGCTGTTGGCTTTTGCTTTACAAATGCTTTCAATGCAGGTATGGCAGCTGCATAATTTTTTTCCTGGAAAAGTTCTTTCCCTTCTTTATAAAGGTTGACAGGAGAGGTTATCTTTTCGCTTGTCTGTGCGGAGATGGCAATTGGTGCACAACACAACAAGGTGCAGATAATTCGTGATATTCTTTTCTTCATAATCTAGTGTTTTGACAAAAATACGACTATATCTTCCAACGAAAACCCTTTGAAAGTTATTTTATAATCATTTAAATCTTTATGTAAATTATCTCTCATCCATTTTGAATCCGAAATACTTATTCTTTTTGGACTCTTTTTTATCTTCCTGATGAGAGTAATTAAGTCTGATGTTGAATTTCATGTGATTGTTGTTTTATAATTATTGGTGGTTACAAAGATAATACGAATCTTAGTATTTTCCTCATTTAAAACGTTTTCTGATACCCAAAAGTTTAGTGCCCCTTTTAGTTAATTGTGTTGAGCCAGAAACTGTACAAGTCCCCGCCGAATGGAATCCAGCCCGAAATCTTCCGGACGTATCTCTGATAATGGCAGGAAGAAAGAATCTGCCACGTCATCCATTGCCGAGAAATGGCTCATGTCTTTTACGGTACAGAGAAAGAACATATCGAGCGTATGAACGGGAAAGCCGGAATAGATATAAATGTTCGGCAGGGAGAACTGATAGGTCGCTTTTTCTACCTTCAATCCTGTTTCCTCCCATACTTCCCTGCCTACTCCTTCTTCTCCTGTTTCGTTCATGTCGATAAATCCTCCGGGAAGGTCGAGTGTCCCTTTGGCCGGTTCTTTGGCACGGCGGCAGACCAGCAGTTCCTTTTTTTCATTCAGAATCAGTGCCACGGTAGCGGAAGACGGATTGAAATAATAAACAAAGCCGCAGTCTGTGCATTTCTTAGACTTCTCGTTGTTCACTTCGAAGTGCGGAGAACCGCATTCGGGGCAGTATAGGAATTGGGCAAGAGGATGTTTCATCATAACTGATTTTATATAATAGATTGTTTGCCGACAAAAATATAAAAACTTTTCTTCAGATATGGAATAATGTGATTACAAAATGCTAAATACCCCGTCTTATTAGTATCATTAATAACAATCATATACAAATTAAAAGAATCAGACTATGAATAACAAAATGAATATTCCTTTATCAGGAATTATTCCTCCGTTGGTAACTCCTTTGCTGGACGATGATGTGTTGGATGTGGAAGGTTTGCAAAGATTGATCGAACATCTGATAGCAGGGGGAGTACATGCTCTTTTTGTGTTGGGAACTACCGGTGAATCACAGAGCCTCAGTTATAAATTGAGGGTGGAAATGATTAAAAATACCTGCCGTATAGCGAAAGGACGGTTGCCGGTATTGGTATGTATTTCCGATACTTCGATTGTGGAGAGTGTGAACCTTGCCTGCCTTGCGGCAGATCATGGAGCCGATGCCGTCGTTTCCGCTCCTCCTTACTACTTTGCGACAGGTCAGCCCGAACTGATCGAGTTTTATGAGCATCTGCTGCCTCAGTTGCCGTTACCCTTGTTTCTGTATAATATGCCGACTCATACAAAGGTGAGCTTTGCACCGGCTACGATTCGGCGGATAGCGGAGAATCCCGGCGTGATCGGTTTTAAAGACAGTTCGGCAAATACGGTTTATTTCCAGTCGGTGATGTATGCCATGAAAGATAATCCGGATTTCTCGATGTTGGTGGGACCGGAAGAAATTATGGCGGAATCCGTACTGCTGGGGGCTCATGGCGGCGTAAACGGTGGTGCGAATATGTTCCCCGAATTGTATGTGAGCTTATACAACGCCGCGAAGAATGCAGATATGGAAGAAGTGAGACGTTTGCAGGAAAAAGTAATGCAAATCAGTGCTACGATATATACGGTAGGGCAACATGGGTCCAGTTACCTGAAAGGTCTGAAATGTGCTCTCAGTCTACTCGGAATATGCAGCGATTATGTGGCTGCGCCTTTCCATAAGTTCGAACAACGGGAAAGAGGAAAAATATGGAAAGCGCTTCAAAATCTGGGAGTTGATGTAGTGCTCAGGTAATTAATCAAGAAAAAATGAACGGCTATGTCTATTCTCGACATTATTATCTTTTTATTCTTCACGGGGGGAGTTGTTGTCTTCGGCTGCTCTTTCTTCAACAAGAAACGTTCGTCGGAGGAATTTACTTCGGCAGGACGTTCCTTTCCGGGTTGGGTTGTGGGAATGTCTATTTTCGCAACGTATGTAAGTAGTATCAGTTATCTGGCTTATCCGGGCAAGGCCTATATGTCCGATTGGAATGCTTTTGTATTCAGCTTGTCCATTCCGATAGCCTCGTATTTTGCTGCTAAATACTTTGTACCCTTTTATCGTTCTATCGGAAGCGTATCGGCTTACAGCTTTCTGGAAGAACGCTTTGGACCCTGGGCGCGTGTGTATGCGTCATCGTGTTATCTTTTGACGCAGGTTGCCCGGATGGGTTCTATTCTGTATCTGCTCGCATTGCCTATGAATGCCCTGCTGGGATGGGATATCAAGATGATTATCGCAGTAACCAGCGTTGCCATTATTGCCTATTCAATGCTGGGTGGTCTGAAAGCTGTGATATGGACGGAGGCGATTCAAGGATTTATTCTGATCGGCGGTGCGGTTGTTTGTCTTTGTGTGCTGATGTTTAAGATGCCCGAAGGGCCTGCGCAGGTATTTCAGATAGCCGTTACTGACCAGAAATTCAGTTTGGGAAGTTTCGGCAGCAGCTTGACCGAGTCTACTTTTTGGGTATGCCTTATTTACGGTATATTTATCAATCTACAGAATTATGGTATCGATCAGAACTACGTACAGCGTTATCTGACGGCAAAGAGTGATAAACAGGCTAAGTTCTCCGCTCTCTTCGGAGGTTATTTGTTTATTCCGGTTTCTGCGGTGTTCTTTATGATAGGTACGGCATTGTATGCATATTACAAGACGTTTCCGGAACTGCTTCCGGCAGGGGTCGAGGGGGATGCGGTCTTTCCCTATTTTATTGTACATGCGCTTCCGACCGGACTTACCGGATTATTGATCGCCTCCATTTTTGCGGCGGGAATGAGTACGGTGGCTACAAGCATTACAAGTTCGGCTACTATCATTCTGACGGACTATTATGCCCGTTATATAAATAAAAAACCGACAGAAAAACAATCGGTGAGAGCCTTGTATGTTTCGAATGTACTGATCGGAATCATCGGTATTTTCGTAGCGCTGGCATTTCTGAATGTAGAGAGTGCGCTGGATGCCTGGTGGGCTTTGTCCTCCATCTTCAGCGGTGGTATGCTGGGACTCTTCCTGCTGGGGTATATTTCAAAGAAGGCGCGGAATGTTGACGCCGTTTTGGGAGTGATTTGTGGCATTATCGTTGTCGTCTGGATGAGCTTGTCTCCTATCTTCTTTAAAGATGGTTTCATGAGCGAATATGCAAGCCCGTTTCATGCTAACCTGACCATTGTCTTCGGAACCATCGTTATTTTTCTGGCAGGCTTTCTCAGTATGCGTTTGCTGAAAACAAAGAAGTAGAAGAGGGCAGCTTCACTGGCAGGCATATTGGTTTCATCTATTATCCGATAGAATTATTCGATTGGACTTTTTTTGCAAAGGCGGGGTTTCCGCCTTTATCTTTGCATCAGAAACAAGAAACAAAACGATGTTTCTGATGTTATAAGTCAAATCAATTAATAACAATAAAAGCAATAAAGAGTATGGAACCAATTTTAAATTCTCAACTTCCTGAATTCAGTGTTCAGGCTTTTCAAAACGGAGCTTTCAAGACAGTAACCAACAACGACCTGAAAGGTAAATGGGCAATCCTTTTCTTCTACCCTGCTGACTTTACATTTGTATGTCCGACAGAATTGGTAGACATGGCTGACAAATATGCTCAGTTCCAGGAAATGGGTGTGGAAATCTACTCGGTGAGTACTGACTCGCATTTCGTACACAAAGCCTGGCATGATGCTTCCGAAAGTATCCGTAAGATCAAATACCCGATGCTGGCAGACCCGACAGGCGCTTTGAGCCGTGCACTGGGTGTATATATCGAAGAAGAAGGTATGGCTTACCGCGGTACATTCGTAGTAAACCCGGAAGGAAAGATTAAAGTGGTGGAACTGAATGATAACAATATTGGTCGTGACGCCAGCGAATTGCTTCGCAAAGTAGAAGCTGCACAGTTTGTGGCTACGCACGACGGAGAAGTTTGCCCGGCTAAATGGAAGAAGGGCGAATCTACTCTGAAGCCAAGCATTGACCTTGTCGGTAAGATTTGATAGATCTTGATAATGTGTGTGAAGGGCCGGTAACGGAGACGCTGCCGGCCCTTCTTTTAAAAGAATGAAAGGAGAAAGAGAGATGTTAGAACCTGCATTAAAAGAACAACTGAAGGGTATTTTTGCCGGACTGGAGGCTGACTTTACCTTTGATATATCCGTATCAGCCAGTCATGAAAGCCGTGCCGAATTGCTGGAATTGCTGAGCGATGTAGCCGAATGTTCCGATCACATTACTTGTATGGTAAATGAAGGAAGCGGACTTAAATTTACGATAGGAAAGAATGGTAAACCTACAGGAATTACTTTCCGTGCTATCCCCAACGGACATGAGTTTACTTCTTTATTACTCGCCATCCTGAATCTGGACGGAAAGGGAAAGAATTTTCCGGATGAGGCTGTCTGCAACCGTGTGAAAGCCTTGAAGGGGCCGATACACTTAGTGACCTATGTCTCACTGACTTGTACCAACTGTCCGGATGTAGTCCAGGCATTGAATGCAATGACCACACTGAATCCTTCCATTACACATGAAATGGTTGACGGTGCGCTGTATCAGGATGAAGTGGATGCCTTGAAGATACAAGGCGTGCCTTCTGTATTTGCCGATGGGAAACTGCTTCATGTCGGCCGGGGCGAATTTGGCGAATTGCTTGCTAAACTGGAAACGCAATACGGCATTGATGAAACCAAGGCGGAGACGGAAGTGAAGGAATACGATGTTATTGTAGCCGGCGGCGGTCCTGCCGGAGTATCGGCAGCCATCTATTCTGCCCGTAAAGGCTTGCGCGTGGCGATTGTTGCCGAGCGTGTCGGCGGACAGGTGAAAGAGACGGTAGGCATTGAGAATCTGATTTCGGTTCCCGAAACAACAGGAAGCGAACTTGCCGATAATCTGAAAACGCATCTTCTGCGTTATCCTGTTGATTTGTTGGAACAGCGTAAGATAGAAAAGGTAGAACTTGCCGGAAAAGATAAACTGGTAACTACTTCCGTAGGAGAGAAATTCATTGCTCCTGCATTGATTATCGCTACAGGTGCAAGCTGGCAAAAACTGAATGTTCCCGGCGAGAACGATTATATCGGGCGTGGAGTCGCTTTCTGTCCTCATTGCGACGGTCCTTTCTATAAAGGAAAGCAGGTTGCGGTAGTGGGCGGTGGAAACTCCGGCATCGAGGCAGCCATTGACTTGGCAGGTATCTGTTCTAAAGTCACCGTCTTTGAATTTATGGATGAACTGAAAGCGGATAATGTCCTTCAGGAAAGACTTAAATCTCTGCCGAATGTGGAAGTATTCGTGAGTTCGCAAACGACAGAAGTAATCGGTAATGGCGATAAACTGACAGCCTTGCGCATCAAAGACCGTAAGACGGAAGAAGAACGTTTGGTAGAACTGGACGGAGTATTCGTGCAGATCGGACTTTCCGCCAATAGCAGCGTTTTCCGTGATATTGTGGAAACAAACCGACCGGGTGAAATCGTTATCGATGCGCATTGCCGTACCAATGTGACGGGAATCTATGCAGCCGGAGACGTATCGACCGTACCTTACAAACAGATTATTATTTCTATGGGCGAAGGTGCGAAAGCTGCCCTTTCTGCCTTTGATGACCGCGTGCGGGGGCTGATTGTATAAGTAATGGCCACAGAGATTGTAAAAAGTCTCTTGTGGCTTTTATTTTTTTCTTACCTTTGTGATTCTAATATTTAACCCCCAATGAGAAACATGAAAAAGATATTCTTACTGATTTCCGCGATCTTGTTAATTGTTCCGGTGCAGGCTCAGCGTACGTTGAGACTGATGACCTATAACATTAAAAATGCAACAGGCATGGATGGTGTCTGTGACTTCCAGCGTATTGCAAATGTGATTAATAACGCTTCTCCTGATGTGGTAGCCGTGCAGGAAGTAGATAGCGTGACCAATCGGAGTAATCAGAAATATGTATTAGGTGAGATAGCCGAGCGGACACAGATGTATGCCTGCTTTGCTCCAGCTATAGATTATGATGGCGGAAAATACGGAATCGGTCTGCTGTCAAAGAAAGCTCCGCTTCACTTGCAGGCTATAGCTTTGCCCGGCAGGGAAGAAGCCCGTGCATTGATCTTAGCGGAGTTTGAAGATTATATTTACTGTTGCACTCATTTATCCCTTACGGAAGAAGACCGGATGAAGTCATTGGAGATTCTGAAAACTTTTGCTGCTTCCTATAAAAAGCCTCTTTTTCTGGCAGGAGACATGAATGCGGAGCCGGAATCGGATTTTATCAAAGAGTTGCAGAAAGAATTTCGGATACTCTCTAATCCCAAACAACACACTTTTCCTGCTCCCGCCCCAAAGGAGACTATTGATTACGTGGCGGCTTTTAAGCAGAATGATAAAGGATTTGCCGTCGTCTCTTCGGAAGTGGTGAATGAACCTGTAGCATCCGATCATCGCCCTATTGTTGTGGAACTGCGCACAGCCGAAAAGGCGGATAAGATATTCCGTACTAAACCCTATTTGCAGAATCCGGTTGGAAATGGAATGACCGTGATGTGGGAAACCACTGTTCCTGCTTATTGTTGGGTAGAATACGGTACGGATACGACTCAATTAAAGCGTGCGCGTACTATTGTTGACGGACAGGTAGTCTGCAATAACAAGTTACATAAAATACGGCTGGATGATTTGCAGCCCGGTCAAAAGTATTATTATCGTGTCTGTTCACAAGAAATGTTGCTTTATCAGGCATATAAGAAAGTTTTCGGAAATACTGCCCGTTCTGCTTTCAGTGAATTTACTCTGCCTGTAACCGGTACGGATTCTTTTACTGCTGTTGTGTTCAATGATCTGCATCAGCATACCCATACTTTCCGGGCTTTGTGCAGGCAAATTCAAGATATTGACTATGATTTTGTTGTTTTCAACGGTGACTGTGTAGACGACCCGGCAAGTCATGATCAGGCAACTGCCTTTATCAGTGAACTGACCGAAGGAGTGCACGGAGATTGTATCCCGACTTTCTTTATGCGGGGGAATCACGAAATCCGGAACGCTTATTCTATCGGTTTGCGTGACCATTTCGATTATGTAGGTGACAAGACTTATGGCTCTTTCAACTGGGGAGATACCCGTATTGTCATGCTGGACTGTGGAGAAGACAAAACAGACGATCATTGGGTCTATTATGATTTGAATGATTTCACCCAGTTACGTAATGAACAGGTCGGTTTTCTGAAGAAAGAACTGGCTGTCAAAGAATTTAAGAAAGCGAAGAAACGTATCCTTCTGCACCATATCCCTCTTTATGGTAATGATGGAAAGAATCTTTGTGCTGAACTATGGACTAAGCTGCTGGAAAAAGCTCCTTTTGATATCTGTCTGAATGCTCATACTCATAAGTATGCTTATCACCCGAAAGGTGAATTGGGGAATCATTATCCGGTTATTATAGGTGGAGGATATAAGGTTGAGGGTGCTACCGTGATGATTCTTGAGAAGAAGAAAGAAGAACTCAGAGTCAGGGTGTTGAATGCAAAGGGAGAAACTTTGTTGGATATAACGGTCTGAATAATGTATATGATAGTTTGAATCATAGAATTGAATTTCACCCCAAAAGTTAGATACTAAACTTTTGGGGTGATTTATTTATGTTGATAATACCTATAGTTCCTTTACCTCTTTTTTATTTTAGCTTCCTCCTGAGATGACAATGAATGTCAGGCCCAAAATGAATAATATAAACATGACTCCCAAAAGTCTGTTTGTCGCTTTGGAGCTACCGGTAAATTCTTTCCAGATGAAAACACCCCAAAGAGCAGCAATCATCGGTGCTCCTTGTCCAAGTGCATAAGAAATGGCTGCTCCCGCTTTTCCTGCGGCAATGTAGCTTAATGCCGTACCTAATCCCCAGATGCATCCTCCGAGAATTCCGACCATGTGTGTACTTGCTTTTCCGGTAAAGTATTCTTTGTAAGTGACGGGTAAACCGACGAACGGACGCTTCATCACAAGTGTATTGAAGAGGAAGTTGCTTAGGAAGATTCCGATAGCAAAGATGAAGAATGCAGTATAAGGAGTTGCCATTCCTGCTGTCGGTGATTCAAAGTTGTTCAAATCCATGGCAGCGGCGACAAACCGGTAAAAGAATGACATCAGTATACCGGCAATAGCAGCAAGAATAATTCCCTTTTTGCTATTATTGGTTCCCGCCTTCTGATTCTTACCGGCTGCAATACCGTTGCAAATGATGGCGATAACAATCAGCACGACTCCTGTGAATAGCCAGAACGGATCTCCTTTGGGAGAGCTGAAATAATTAATGAATACTCCCAATACCAATGCCAGTCCTACTCCCAATGGAAAAGCTACCGCCATCCCGGCAATGGATACAGAGGCGGAAAGAAGAATATTGGAAGCATTGAAAATAACTCCTCCGATAAGTGCACTGGCAATATATGCCGCTTCCACTTGTTGGATGTCTTCCAGAAAACCTCTTCCCGAATCTCCGAAACTTCCTAGTGTGAATACCAGAAGTAGGGCGAACAGCAAGATGCCGATGGTGTAGTCCCAATAATAAAGTTCATAACGCCAATTCTTACTGGCCAGTTTTTGGGTATTTCCCCACGATCCCCAGCATATCATTGTGATAAAGCAGAAGATAATAGCTAAGGTGTAACTATTGACTATATACATAATGATAATAATTAGTGGTTTTGTGGTATATTAGTAGATACTTCTACCAATTTATTGACTACGGCTGCAACACTGTCATTATCGATCATAAGGAAGCGGTGTTTTCCTTCCTGAGAAGATGTGAAACGGCTGTATCCCTTTTCGTCGATAGTGATTTTCCCTTTAGGAGAGATGTTTAAGTGACTGTTTTCCGGTTCGATTGCATAAAGTACAGAAGTTAAATCCCAGCAAGGGCGATCATAAGGCATCTGTTCATACGACTTATAAGATACACAGAGTGGGTATTTCTCGCCTCCCGGATAATCGTTTAATACGCTTTCGTGCGGATAAAGGATTCTGACTCCAACTTCCGAACCGCTTGCTATCACTTCAGTAGGCCAGTTGTTATATACATTTTGGGCTGCTTTCAGATCTTGCAGCACATTCCACTCCGGGTTATTAAATGTATCGTCATTGTAGGTTCCGCTCATGATGGACAGCAATTTGACTTTTTTCTTAATCAGGTCTATACCGTTAAGTTCACTGAACTCATCCGGTTGCGAATTGAGGAGGCGGGATAAGTTAGTTGCAAATCCTACAGTAATAATGACTACAGAAGAATCCGCCCGGTTTGCTAAAGCCTTGCGCATCATTTTGTAACCTTCGGGAATGCTGTCTGCTATAGTACGTTTGACAGGCAAGAGTTTCTTACCATCAATAATCGTATCTAAAGTGGCACACACATACTTGCCACATTCTCTGTTAAAACCCAGGTCTGAACCATTGTAAGCATATCCCAATGGAACTTCATCAAAACCGTTCAGCCGACAATAACCATCTACATAATCGATTACTCTGGGAAAGTCTTTGCTGATGGCGATTCCTAGCAAATCGTATTTCCCTTGATGGGCGTAATTAAGTATCATTTGAAGGGCAAATACATCATCAATATCGCTCCCCAGGTCCGTATCAAAGATAACTCCTGATTTGTCGGAAGCCGGGACTTGCGTATTTTTCTTGTTTTGACAGCTATAGCTTAATAAAGCTATTAATGGCAGAATGATAAACAATAACTTTTTTGTCATTTCGTGTTGTTTTAATGGTCAATTATCAATCTACTTCATAATGTAGTGTAAGGTCTGTATACACATTGTTGAATGCAGACGTTGCAATACCATATTTGGATATTTCTTTACCTACTCCTATATATCCCATTGGATGAACACCTCCCGTGAAATAATTTTTAGTGGCAAAACGCAATGAAGGAACCATACCGGCAGGGTCGAGTACTGCAATTGCAATAATGTACTCATCTGCTGCCAGATTCTTGTCCAGAGTCAAAGTGCGTTTCACTTCGTATGTTTGTGGAGCAATAGTATATTTCTCGGCAGTGTCATCCCAGTTTTCACCGGGGTACCATTGACTGATATTTACATTATCGAGTATAGTACTCCATACTTTGGCTTTGGTATTTTTGTTTAGGAGCATGATTTCTACAGGCCAATTGTAGTAAAAGGGAGAGGAGCCCTCATTTTTCACCTTAAAAGAAATATTAAATGCTTGTCCATTCTCTATTTTCTTGTTATATGTGAATTCGCTTAAGATGTATCGGTATCCTAGCGCCTTTTGGACAGTCTGTGCATTCTTCATTAAAGCATCCTGACTGAAGTCAACTTCAGGACGTGCATAAGAAAAATATCCCAGATGGTTACAATGCAGATCACGAATCTGTTTGATTATTTTTTTGCGGGTTGCATCATTAGCGAGTATATCTGTCAGACTGCTATAGCGGCTGAAGTCTCCCCAGTTCCAGCAGATCTCTCCGCCAATAGGTTGCACTTTCCAGCGGTTGCCCATTTTCATCATTTCTTCGTATCCTCTTACATCTTCTTCTGCAATTCCCCATGAATCCCAATAATATCCAAATTCATAATCCTTAAAATCATAGGCATAGCGTACCATTACTTTTTTGTTCTTGAACGCGGCAGTAAAGGCATCTCCCAGTGTTTTTTCGATTCCCGGAATCCATGTTTTATTAGCTTCATGTACGTCTGCATCATGAGGTTTCCAATAGGTACCGATCATTGGGGAGTGCTGTTCTCCCCATTGACCAATAATACCCATCTCGATATATGCGACACGCGGATCGTTGTCCCATGCTTTGCCAATCTTCTCTACCAATGCTTTCACACGATCCTGGAAAGTAGGATCAAAATAGCCTCCTATCATAGGATAAGGTGTACCAGGTTCTTGTGTATAGGCTATATCGGATGGGAAACGAATGCCGTCAAGTCTGTCCGGATCACTGACTGCCGGTGTTCCCATCCAGTGAATATATACTCGTGGAATGACTTTGATATTCTTTTTTTCTATGCCTTCCCATCGATGATTACTATAGGCTATTACTTTTTCGACACCGTCTGTCTTTACGTTTTCTATGCGATCCCAAGGAATGTATTCTTTGTATACAGATCCGTATGGAAGCGGATAATTGGCTGGAATAGGGTCCAGACCGACAGAAAATACATCACGCCAACCCATCATCGGATTACGGAACGCCTGGTCATATGACAATGGAGTAACTATTACTTTGTCACCACTAACTTCTATATTTCCTTCTTCAGCACCACCGTTGTTTTCAGGCTTGTCAATGTCTCCATTGCTGGATGAACAGCCTAGGAATGCAAACAGGAAATAAAATAGGGAAAATCTAAATTTCATAATCGTTTCTTTTTTAGGTTTTACATGTCTTCTACGGCTTTTATCTTAAAGTCATAGTATTGTCCTTCAAGGGCGTTATAATCAGTATGATCTCTTACGCCGTCTATTTTGCATCTGTCATAGAATACTGGAACAACCGTTCGTTTATCATCGGAAGGTCTTAATATGCATCCTTTGATGGCAACAGTATAGGTGGCGGTGTAATCCCAGGTTTCGAGGAAGTGAATCATACGGGCATTGGAATGTTCGTCAATGATGAAATACCAGCCTCTCCAGCCATCGGCTGCACAGTTGCCCGGAGCGGTAACATCAGCACTTACGACTGCTCCTTTTTCGTTGATAGTCATTTGAGTTCCTACATTATAAATATTAGTATATTCAAGATGAGTATCCCCGGCGCTGTAACCAAAGTAAGCTCCTTTCATAAATTTTTGGTCATTGCTTCCGTTGTATGTTTCGATAACGAATTGTGAACCGCCGTTGTGGTGTGTCACTACTTTGGTTTCGTCGTCTTTCAGGCAGATGACATATTGCTTCATATCTTGCCATACAAACCAGTTGCTTCCATGTTCGCTGGCAATAGCCGTTAGTTTGAATGTTTTTTTAAGCTCTTGATTCTTTTTGGTAATCGTATATACAATTTCATAATCACCGCTTTCTGTAATCGGGTAGTCGAAGTTTGCTGTAGTCGAATGTACAGTTCCATTTACTTTCCATTCATGATTGACAGGATCTGTACCTTTTACCGTAACAGAGATACGTAGTGACTCGCCGACGCTCTTTGTAAATTCGCTCTTGTCAGTAGAGAAAACCACGCCTTCGATGTCGCCCGGTTTTACATTTACAGTAAACGTTTTGTTAGTGGAACCGTGTATATCCGTACAGGTATATTCTAATTTGAAGGTTCCTACGGTTGTCAGTTCATATTCAAGTTCGGCAGATTCACTGCATACTTCGCCGTCATATTTCCATTCATGTTTTACATCCTGCCCATCAATAACGATAGCCTTGAGTGAAAGGATACTTCCCGATTGTTTGGTAAACTCTGTTTCACTGGTGGAGAAAGCTACTTGTGGAGCTCCTGTTACTTCTTCATATTTATAGTCTTCTATGCAAGAATAACAGATACCTATTATCCCGGATAGGATGAGTGTTCTTATGATATTTATAGTTTTCATAATTCTGTCATTTTATTGAGGTTAGTTTAATATCCCGGAAGTTGTTCGAGCAAAGAATTGGCATCAGTTGCCGCAAGCGGCAGCGGATAGTATTCTTTTGCTTTATCAGGTACAGGTCTGTCCGGTTTGCGGGCAGCTACGTAACTTTGAAGCTTGTTATTACGTATCAGGTCCTTTCTTCTGCTCTTTTCAAAACAGAGTTCGTGCAGGCGCTCTTCAAGCAATGTTTCAAGGAATCCTTCTTTCGTTGCATTCTCTCCTGTGTTTTCGATGGCATCAAGTCCGGCTCTTGAACGAACGTCGTTCAGGCACTGGAACTTTTCTTTAGTTTGCTGTCCGTTTTCGGCTGGCAATCCGTTGATTGCTTCAGCTTTCATTAATAAAACATCGGCATAGCGGATGAGCGGGAAGTTTTGTTCGCCATCGTTCACAGGGAATCCTTCCGTACGATTATAGTATTTGAAACAGTGGGGCTTGAAGGTTACAGTCTGTCCGGCAGAGTTCACGCCACTTGTGATGTAAGTGATAGCTTTACGTTTGTCATTCGGTTCGTAACTGTTGTACAGATAATCAGTCGGTCCATACATTGCCCATCCGGTATAAATAGTTCCCTGAAGCTCGATAGGAAGGAAAAAGTCTGTTGACGTAGAACCTTCATCTTCAGATTTAAGACTGGCCCGGTGCTGTATTTCAAAAATATTTTCGTATCCTTGGTTCTTGTTGGCAGGATCGTAGATATCCGCATAGTTATTGTACAGATGGAAATTGTTTCCATCGCCAATCACCAGGTTACAATATTTCAGTGCATTTTCGTAGTCGTGTCTTTGCAGGTACATACGTGCAAGCATGGCTTGTGCCGCATATTTTGTTGCCCGGCCTTCTTCCCATACATTGACGAGAGGCAGATCTTCTTCGGCAGCAAGCAAGTCTTGTTCTATTTGAGTATATATTTCATCTACACTGGCGCGCGGCTTCTTAAGATTATCTTTGTCGGCAGAAGCTGACAACCATAAAGGTACTCCGCCGAAGAGGTTAACCAGTTCGAAGTAATAGGTGCCGCGCAGGAATTTCGCTTGTGCTACAAATAACTCACGGTCTTCTACATCATCAGGCAGTAAGTCGACAATTACATTGCAGCGTTTTACTCCTTCAAACAAGTCGATGTAAACAGCCTGAAAAATATCATACTCAGAAGAGTATGTGTATTTGTCCAGCAGTATTTCATGATCGCCATATGTATCATTATAAGATGTAGCTTCGTCTGTTCCCAGTATACCTACTCCTATGGAGAATTTATAGTCAAATCCATCTTGTAACATGGCGTAAGCTCCGTTCATAGCCTTATTGGCTCCTTCTTTTGACAAATAGGCATTTTCGGGAGTGAGTTGGCTATATGTTTTTTCATCCAGAAAATCTGCGCAGCTGCACATCATAAAGCTGAGCAAGGATATAAATAGAATATTTTTCATGTCGTTGTCATTTTAAAAGTTAACAGTAAGTCCGCCCATAAATACCCGGCATGCAGGATATGGATTCGCATTGCTGGTTTCTACATCAAATCCTGTATATTTGGTAAACGTTACCAAGTTCTGTACAGAGGCATATACTCTGATATTGCTGGCGTATACCTTGTTGGCGATGTTGCGGGGAAGTGTATATCCTAGCTCCAGGTTTTTGAGGCGGATATAATCTCCTTTCTGATACATCCCGTCCGTTTCATACAGTTGCGAGTTGGTACTACCGAGTCGTGGATATTTATTGCTGGGACGTTCCGGTGTCCAATAGTTATGATAATAATCGGGGCTCATGTTAGCACTTGGTGAATACGAATCAAGATAAGCGAACGGATTATAGATTTTATGTCCTCCGGCGTAAGTAAGGAAGATCGTTAAATCGAATCCGTGGGATTTGAATGTGTTAGAGAAACTTCCGAAGAACTGCGGAGTAGTCTGACCAACAAAGTCACGGTCGTCATCGTCTATAATGTTGTTACGGTTACGGTCGATAATTTTATAATCTCCCGGTTCTGCATTGTAGATTTTGGCAATCTCTGCTTCGTCACTTTGCCATATACCTCCAAAGCGTTTGGTGTAGATTACATTGATGGACTGACCGACAAAATAGTTGCCTACACGTTCCAGGTCATTATATAATTTGTCTATTTCGTTTTTATTGAAAGAATAGTTCAAACTGGTTTGCCATGTAAAATCCTTAGTATCAATATTCACTGAATTTAATGTTAACTCAATACCTCTGTTTTTCATAGCTCCCACATTTACTAATGCTGTACGATAACCAGATTCGAGAGGTAACGGTACATTGTAGAGCAAGTCATATGTATATTTATAGTATCCGTCGATAGAACCGGACAACCTGTTTTTGAAGAAGGCAAAATCCAGTCCTAAATCAAACTGGCGTGATTTCTCCCAGGTCAGATCCGGCTGTGCCAATATAGAGGTACGGGATCCATTCGCCAGTGTACCTCCGAATACATAATCGGTATATCTGCTGCTGGTAGCGTCTACCTGTGCCATTGACTGATAGGAACTGATTTCCTGGTTACCTACAATACCATAGCTGGTACGAAGTTTCAGATTATCAAGGAAATTGACATCTTTCAGAAAGTCTTCCTGATTGATTCGCCATGCAAGACCACCGGAAGGAAAATATCCCCATTTGTGACCTTTGGCAAAACGGGAAGAACCATCGGCACGGAGAGTCACCGTCAAAAGATATTTGTCGGCGAGCGAGTAGTTGACCCGACCGAAGAAAGAAGCCAGTGTAGACTTAACCTTATCCGAGTTTATAGATTTAGGTGTACCCGTTCCCAAGTTATCATTCTGCGTGATGTTGGACGCATTTAAAACTTGTGCAGACATCATTGTCCAGTTAAAGATAGAAGCAGAGAAACCTCCTACAGCCGTCAGACGGTGGATGCCTTTGTTGAGTTGGTAAGTTAATGTGTTTTCTGTCTGCAGATAGAACTGCTCTCCATTTTCACGATCTGAGATATTAACGTTCTTATAAATACCTGTCATGCGTGAATCCTGGAATACATTACTCTGATTGTTGATGTATTCCGTACCGTTTTCAGTTCGTAATTTCAGATTTTTCAAGATTTCCGCTTCCAGGTTGAAAGACGCATTGATGCGAGTCTGGGTAAAGTTATTCTTGAAATAGGTAACTGCTGCTACCGGATTCGGTCTGAGTAGTAAGTTGTCATAGTAAGTACCGTCTTCATTGAAAATTGGTGCACTTGGTTTAGAGGCAATGGCACTGCCCATAGTACCTTGGTCCAGACTGTTCATGCCGGCTACTCCGTCTGTGTTACTGGAGTTGGTAGAAGAACGGATCACATTGAATTTGGCACCCATTGTCAACCAGTTGTTGAGTTTGGAGTCCAGGTTAAAACGGATATTTCCTTTTTGATATCCGGTGTTCTTGATAATACCTTCCTGGTCCACCCAATCTAATCCTAAATAATAAGTCGTTTTCTCACTACCGCCGGTAATGCCCAGATTGTAGTTTTGATAGACTCCGCTTTGTGTAATCAAGTCCTGCCAATCTGTAGAGCGGCCTTCGTCAAACATACGCTGTTCTTCCTTATCCCAAAGATAGGTATTGTCTGTAGCTGCATCAAGTATTTCTTTAAACTGGGAAGCATTGAGTACTTTTTGCTTGTTAATAAGATTTTGAATACCAATATTGGTGTTGAAGGTGATAGACGCTTTTCCTGTTTTACCCTTCTTGGTAGTGACTAGGATGATACCATTAGAGGCTCTTGAACCGTAAATTGCTGTAGAAGCTGCATCTTTTAATACCTCAATCGATTCGATATCGGAAGGAGCGATAACATCCAGTCCGGCATTCGACATGACCCCGTCAATGATATACAGCGGAGTAGTGCTGGCACCTCCGTTACCGAATGAACCGTTTCCGCGAATGATGATGTTGGAAGATCCTCCCGGTTTGAATGATCCTTTCGATATCAATACACCTGTGGCAAGACCTTGCAAGGCATCGGCTGCAGAGCCGACTTTCACATTTTTCAGTTCATCCGGTTTGACGGAGATGATCGAACTGGTCAGGTCACTCTTCTTGGCTGTACCATATCCGATGGCGACTACCTCGTCGAGTTCAATAGTAGATTCATGCATAATCACATTGATGATAGACTGGCTGGCTATTTTAATATCTTGTGTTTGCATTCCGATGAGAGAGAAGGTCAGTGTATTCCCCTTGTTGATTTCAATGGTGTATTTACCATCAAGATTAGTCACTGTTCCTTGTGAAGTGCTTTTGCATACTACCGATACTCCCGGCAGAGGGTTCTTGTCGACATCTGTTACAGTACCGGAAATTTTGGTCTGTGCCATTAATATGCTTGTGAACAAACATATTAAACCCAATAAAGACATCTTTCTTTTCATAAATTCTACATTTAGTGTTGTTATTCAAAGTTCTTAGATTTATCGCGTTATTGTTTCAGGAAGTCCTGAACTTCAGACAATATCGGAATAGAAGGTTGCGCTCCTACACGTGTGACGGCAATGGCTGCAGCCGCACTGGCAAAGCGAAGGGCATCGCTGTTGATACATCCGTTTACACAAGCTACGGCAAGCGCGCCACAGAATACGTCTCCGGCGGCAGTTGTATCAACAGCTTTTACAGGGTAACTAGGGATAAAATAAGCTTCTGATTCGGTCTTCAGATAAGAACCTCTGTGTCCCAGGGTAATGATTACTGCTTTGGCTCCTGCATCCCGTAGTTTTTGTGCTATTTGGTCTATGTTGTCTCCCTCGATGGAACTATTGCTGATGTACTGGGCCTCACTTTCGTTTACTACCAGAATGTCTATAATATGCATTAGTTCGGAATCGATATAGCATGCCGGTGCGGGATTGAACATTATTTTAATACCTTTCCGGTGTGCCATTAATGCAACCTGTTTGATCGTCTCGTAAGGAATTTCAGCCTGCATCACTACCATATCAGCACCTTCCAGTGTTTTGGAAATTTGTTCTATGTGTGCAATAGATAATGCTCCGTTGGCACCGGGTGCTACTGCAATACAGTTTTCAGCATTTTCAGCAACGAGAATCAAGGCGGTGCCTGTAGGATTCTGAGTGTCGATAATGATTTGGTCGGTTGCAATCCCTTCTTTACTATAATGCTCTTTCAGCATACTGGCATACATATCGTTGCCTAAAGCCGTGACAAAAGTCACTTCTCCGCCCATGCGGGCTGCGGCTACTGCCTGATTGGCTCCTTTTCCTCCGTATGCCTGCATGAAGCGTGCCTGTCCTACGGTTTCACCCGGCATAGGCAAATGATTGACTTGGGCAATCATGTCGATATTAGAGCTTCCGATTACTACGATTTTCATAATACTTGTCGTTTTAAGATGGTCTATATTATACGTTAATTTCTGTTCGGTAGGGGATGGCACTTTGTGCTCCGATACGTGTTACGGCAATTGCTGCCGCTGCGTTTGCGAATTCTACGGCCTCTATTAAAGAACGGCCTTCGGATAAAGAGACACTCAAAGCTCCGGAAAAAACATCTCCGGCCCCGGTCGTATCAATGGTGTCCACTTCTTTAGCCGGAATCATGATGTACTTGTCTTTCTCTTTGACGAATGCTCCTTCTTTCCCTAAAGTGATGACTACGTTTTCAATACCTTTGCAACTGATAGCCTGTACAGCCCGATGTGCACTTTTCAGATTAGTTACTTTAATTCCTGACAGCATCTCTGCTTCGATGCGATTAGGAAGAATGACATTTGTCTTTTTCAGTAACTCATTGTTCAGTGAAGAGGCCGGAGCCGGGTTAAGAATGACTCGCTTGCCATACTCGTAGGCAAGAGCTGTAGCATATTCTACAGTTTCCAACGGGATTTCCAGTTGCATGAGGATGGTGTCCGCTTCCCGAATTTTGTCTTTTGCTTTATCAATATCTTCAGGAGACAGGGATTGATTGGCACCGGAGGCTACGATAATACAGTTTTCCCCAAAGGAATCTACAGAAATGAGGGCCACTCCTGACGGCTTTTTTGAATCGGTGAAAATGAATTCGGTATTGATTCTTTCTGATTTATATATTTCCAATGCCTGCAATCCGAAGAGATCATATCCTATTTTGGATATAAATGTCACATCTGCGCCAAGCCGGGCTGCGGCAATGGCCTGATTGGCGCCTTTACCTCCCGGATTCATATAAAATGATCCTCCCAGAATTGTTTCTCCCGGTACGGGTAGTCGATTGGCCTTTACCACCATGTCGGTGTTGCAACTGCCGATGACAACAATCTTTGGTTTATGTATGTAAGGGATCTCCATAGAATTAAATTTTGAACGAGACAAATTAAGCGATTATTCATAGGCCGTTTTCTTCATTAAACTTCGCATTATATAATTTCAAATAGAGATTTATTGCTGAATTAAGCCATGAAAATCCCGTATAGCCAATTCTCTAGTTGACTATATTAATAAAACCAAAACAAAAAATGATAGAGAGTGATTACTTTGAATGGTATTTTTTAACTTCTGAATGGCGTGCTAAGACATCTGATAGCTTTTCTTTTAATATTTTAGCTTCTATCCATGCTGTGAAGTCGAAAATCCTCAGTAACTGATTCTCATATTTATCATTATGCAGGCTATTAATTTCCGGAGATAACTTTTCCCATAAGGTCTCTCTGTCCTTTTTAAGTATAGGGAGATCGCGTTTATTGAGAAAATGGAGTATGATGTGTTCTGTCTTGAAAGATTGTTCTTTTTTCTTGCTGAGTCCTCTGTAAACAGAAAAGGATTCGTGTTTGATGAGCTCAAAGTCTTGAATCTCATAATAGGCGATGAGGCGTACCAACCGTATTGTACGCATGATGGGGAGATAACGTAGATTATGGTCGAGGATTGTATTGCTGATATATTTTTTGGCTTGTTTAAAGTCATGGTTACCAATGTGCACAATAGCAGTATATAACAATAACTCACTTTTACGTATGGGATTCAGCCAGGACTCTTTATCATATAAGTTTTCTTTATAATGGCTGATGATTTCTATGCATTTGGAGAAATCCCCTTTGTCGAGATGAGGGAATAACTCATATTGAAAAAGCAGGCATATAACATTAATTTTAAATTCAAGGGGAGTATCAGTTGACAGTTTCTGTAACTTATTCAGGAAATAGGGCATTTCGTCATAGTTACCGATCGAACGTAAACTATCTAACACGCCTTCCAGTACGGACAAATAGTAAATAGGGGGATTAGCCCAGAATTGCTGGTTCTCTTCGAATAGTTCATTGAGTTCTTTATATGAATTGAGGGCGCTTCCATAATCACCTACTCCCATCAGATAACTGGCCTGGAACAGTTTATGATTTCTCGTCAACTCAAAATTTCTTTCGGAATCAGAGGATGCCGCAATATACAGTTCATTCACCATGAGGTCATTCATATCCTGTTTTTGTTTAGGTGTCCGGATAGACCCTTTACGTGAAAGCCGATATTTCAAAAGGTTATGCAGGGATGATTGTTCCGTGATTTTTCGTGTTCTTTTCAGTGCTTCATTTTGAATGAAGTGCTTGTGATATAATTCTTGTTCGGTCATGCCGGGAAAGTTCAAATGGAGCAGATATTCCAGTTCCAGCTTCAAAGCTATCGTCAGAATTTCGTTGTTCTCGTAGAATTGTGCTTGTTCTATCGTATTGGATAGTATTTCGAAACACTCTTCAAACAGAGAACGTTCATAAAGCATTCGGGCTTTGCACAAATCATTCAGCAGATCGTAATAGATATCTTTCTTTTTACGCAGGGTGAGTAGCGTATCCGTCAGCTTTTCATATAAGTATTGAATGGACACTTCAAATGAACCATTGGGCTTGCGTCTGTAAAATTCCTCTTTTACAGTATTTCCATTCGGTTGTTTACTCTTTATGATAATATCATAAATCACCAGATAGTCTTTTTCCTCCTTATCCTTGATAACCTGTAGGGAGAAGTGCTTCTTTTCTGATTTAGATAACGAGTATATCAGGGATATAACGGAATCTACTCTTTTCATAGGGAACTCTTTGCATTAGTATTAGATTGCAATATTCGGGAATTTTTATGTAAAAAGCAAATCTGGCATTCTGTCACTTTGTGTTTTCTGTAGCTCTTTGTTGCGTATATTTGTGGGAAGAAGCCGTGCCTGTTCTGAAAATTGCAGGGAATTTTCATTTCCTCAGATCAGAAAAATATATTATAATGTGATTGAATGTTTTTCTGATAAGTATAAGTACGAATCATAGCTGTTTGTGCTCTGATATCTGAAATATACTATGCGTTTTGTTCTTTTTGAAATGTCGGGCATTGAACTCCATCTAGCTAATTATTTCTGTTTTCTTGACGCTTTTAGCAAGTGTTTTGACCCGTTGGATTGTTCCTTTTAAAGGAACGGTCTGTTGGTTTAAAAGGAACGCTTCATTGGTTTAAAAGGAACGTAAGATTTGGTGTAAATATACGGTTACTTATTTCTAAATATGCGGTTGTTTTTCTCAAATTATACGGTCTTTTTTGTATAAGTATTCGTTGGTACGAATAAATAAGCGCTTCTTTTGTATAATATTGCAGTGTGTTCTGAATGTGTTTTCTATTTATGCTTTTATTAAAAGATTACCTGTCATTGAAATTAATGAAAAATTGTCTTTTTGTTATTTAATATATGAAATATTGAGCATACTGTTAATCCTGGCGATTTGAAAAATCACCAGAATTGTTTTTGGGTTGATAATATTTTGCTTATCCGATATATACGTTTAGCATCAGGTAAATATAAGCCTTGCCACCGGTTTTGTTTAGTTCAAACTGTATTTTGTCTTCACGAGCCAGCCAGCCGATGGCAGATGCTAATTCCATGTCATCAAATCCGGTTGCCTCTTTGATTTCTGTTAGTTCCCATTTCCGGTTGTCTTCATTCAGTAACTGCCATAAAGTACCTGCATTTTCTCCTATAATGTGTTTATCCATACTTTTTTTGCTTTTTAGTTTGATTGGATTGTGTTATTTTATTGCCAAATATATGAATAATCTAACGTTTTTATATGATAATCTTTTATCTTTACTATAAATTAACACGACGCTCTCTGGGAGGATAGCATTAAGATATGTTGATGCTTCGAAGGCAGATAATAAAAACATACTAGTTTGGGGGATAAGCAGCCTGTTCTCTCTATTGAAGGTTGAATGTTTGATAGTCTATCTGAAAATAATACTCATTTTGGATGGTTTTTCATAAGAAAAGCTATACCTTCGATGTACTTTTTAATAATAAAGATGAAATGTTGGATTTAAAGCAACTTACAGTTGAAGTATGCCGCATAGCTACCGAAGCCGGGCATTTTCTGAAAGAAGAGCGGAAAAATTTCCGTCGTGAGCGTGTTATGGAAAAACATGCGCATGATTATGTATCGTATGTGGATAAAGAGTCTGAAGTACGGTTGGTAAAAGCACTTTCTGCCTTGTTGCCCGAAGCCGGATTTATTACAGAAGAAGGCTCTGCTACTTATCAGGACGAACCTTACTGCTGGGTCATTGATCCATTGGACGGAACTACGAATTATATTCACGATGAGGCTCCTTATTGTGTATGCATCGCTCTGCGCAGTCGTACCGAATTGCTTTTGGGAGTTGTGTATGAAGTCTGCCGGAATGAATGTTTCTATGCCTGGAAAGGGGGAAAGGCTTTCATGAATGGTGAGGAAATTCATGTTTCGGATGTCCGGGATATTAAGAATGCATTTGTGTTTACTGAATTACCTTATAATTATGATCAGTATAAACCGACGGCTCTCCATCTGATTGATAACCTTTATGGAGTCGTGGGAGGCATTCGCATGAACGGTTCGGCTGCGGCTGCAATCTGTTATATAGCTAATGGTCGTTTTGATGCATGGGCCGAAGCGTTTATCGGTAAGTGGGATTATTCGGCGGCTGCCCTGATTGTACAGGAAGCAGGCGGTCGCGTGACTAATTTCTATGGTGACGACCATTTTATAGAAGGTCATCATATTATTGCAACCAATGGATACCTGCATCCTTTATTCTTGAAACTTTTGGCGGAAGTTCCTCCGTTGGATATGTAAGGCTGCTGCGATTGTATAAATAGCTACTACTATGAAACACACATTACTTATAAAAGATTGGCTTTATTCCTTTTTGTCCCTTTGGTTTCCCCGTTGCTGCGTCGTTTGTGGCGGATCGTTGGCTAAAGGAGAAGAGTGTATTTGCACCATGTGCAATATAAACTTGCCTCGTACCGATTATCATCTTCGGAAAGACAATCCGGTAGAAAAACTCTTTTGGGGTAAGTTTCCTCTGGAACGTGCCACTTCTTTTTTCTTTTATCGCAAAGGAAGTGATTTTCGGCAAGTTCTCCACCAACTCAAATATGGAGGACAAAAAGAAATTGGTGCTATTATGGGAAGATATATGGCATCCGAATTGCAGGCTTCCGACTTCTTTCATGGAGTTGATGTAATCATTCCCATCCCTTTGCATAAGAAGAAACAGCAGATACGTGGCTACAATCAAAGTGAATGGATATCGCGCGGGATTATGGCCGTAACAGGTATTCCGGTGGATACCGAAGCGATCATACGCCGGAAGAATACGGAAACGCAAACACAAAAGTCAGCTTTAGAACGTTGGGAGAATGTAGATGGAATCTTCGAATTGCATCGTTCGGAGCATTTGGCAGGAAAGCATATATTAATAGTAGATGATGTGTTGACGACTGGAGCAACTACCGTAGCGTGCGCTTCTCGGCTGGCAGAGATTGAAGGAGTACGTATTAGTGTGTTGACGTTGGCTATGGCAGAATAAAGTAGCTATTCTTAAAAAGATTCAGTAAGCTGCAATAACTGCAAAAGAAAGGCTTTGGATAGTGTTATTATAAATGTAATTATTATATTTATAGGAATCGGTTTATGAATATCCTAATTCCGCTTAGCCTGTACTATTTTTATATCTCTATACCAATATCCGTAACCCACACTCACATCAAATACCCGCTCCTTGTCAGCAGGATTCGGCTTTATATGAAAAAACATTTTGCAAGGTTGTTCCACAGATGAATTTACGATCTCTCCCCAGTCACCTTTGTAAGTTGTGGTATCATCATACTTTATGTTGGGCTCGATTTTACATTCGATGCCATCTACCATTACATTAGTCACATAGGCCATGTCTGAATATTGGTCTGTACCTTGAAGAGTAAATTCTATACCATCCGAACCTATTTCTCCACATAATTTATATTTGTTTGCTTTGTCTTGGACTAAATCAATATTGGTAGCTTTTAAGGTTAAAGGATGAAACGTTTCATCTTCATTCCTGCAACTTGCAAAAGCGAGAACTGTCACGGCGACAATAAATACTATTAATTGGTTTTTCATATTGTTATAACTTGCTTGGGGGATACAATAAGTTGTTACCTACTTAATAAATACGGGAGTAGCTGATTTATTGCATTGAACGGGAACTTTTTTAAGGATAGAGAAACAAAAAAGAGGTCTATCTTCCGATACACCTCTTTTTTTTGCTCTTCCTCTTGGACTTGAACCAAGGACCCTCTGATTAACAGTCAGATGCTCTAACCGACTGAGCTAAGGAAGAATGTTGTTTTTTCTCAAATGCGCTGCAAAAGTAATAGGATATTTTGAAATATGCAATATCTTTGCAAAAAAAATATCGAAATGGACAAAATAATTGGAATGGGCAATGCCCTTGTTGACGTTCTTGCTACTCTCAACGACGACCATATTCTTACTGAAATGGAATTGCCCAAGGGAAGCATGACCCTGATTGATGAAACGAAACTGCTGATAATCAATGAATGTTTCAGTGAAATGGAAACTGAATTGGCTACTGGAGGCTCTGCCGGAAATGCAATTCGTGGTATGGCATGCCTTGGTGCGGGAACAGGATTCATTGGTAAGGTTGGTAATGATGCTTATGGAAAATTTTATCGGCAAAGTTTGTTGGAACGGGGAACGGAAGCTAATTTATTAGTTTCTTCTGAGTTACCTTCGGGGGTAGCTTCTACTTTTATATCACCTGACGGGGAACGTACTTTTGGTACTTATTTGGGTGCCGCCGCTACATTAAAGGCTGAAGATCTTTCGCGGGAGATGTTTAAGGGGTATACTTATTTGTTCATAGAAGGTTATCTGGTGCAGGATCATGATATGATACTTCGTGCCATTGAACTGGCAAAAGAAGCCGGATTGCAAATCTGCCTGGATATGGCAAGCTATAATATTGTGGAGCAAGATCACGATTTCTTCTCTTTATTGATAAACAAGTATGTGGATATTGTGTTTGCCAATGAGGAGGAAGCAAAAGCATTTACGGGTAAAGAACCGGAAGAAGCATTGGATGTGATTGCTAAAATGTGCAGCATCGCTATTGTGAAGTTGGGTGCCAGAGGATCGCTCATTCGTAAAGGGACAGAGGAAGTGCATGTGCATGCTGTCACTGTGGATAGAGTGATAGATACGACCGGTGCGGGTGATTATTTTGCAGCCGGCTTTTTGTATGGACTGACTTGTGGATATTCATTGGAGAAATGTGGCAAGATAGGTTCTATCCTTTCAGGAAGCATCATCCGGGTGATTGGTGCAGAAATGCCTGCCGAGTGGTGGGAAGATATTAAAACTAGAATCAGTGAACTATAATAAATAGGATATGAAGAAAATACTGAAAGTACGCTGGATAACTACCTTACTGTTAGTAGTAGGTGTAGTTGTCTTTTTTAGTTTCAAGAGTGGTGATAGCCGCAGTTTCCAGATTGCAAAGAACCTGGATATATTCAATTCCATCGTGAAGGAATTGGATATGTTCTATGTAGATACATTGGACCCGAATAAGACAATACGAGAGGGTATCGATGCGATGTTGTATTCTCTGGACCCTTATACGGAATTTTATCCGGAAGAGGATCGGAGTGAGTTGGAACAAATGCTTAAGGCTTCTTATGGAGGTATAGGTTCCATCATCCGATATGAGCCTAAATTGAAGCGTACAGTAATTGTGGAGCCTTACGAAAATATGCCTGCTGCCGAAGTGGGATTGAAAGCAGGTGATATCTTGCTTGAAATAGATGGAAAAGATTTGACCGGAAATACGGATGTGAGCAAAATACTTCGTGGACAGGTAGGGACAAGTTTCCAACTGAAGGTTGAGCGTCCCGGTGAGGCAAAGCCATTGGATTTTACAATTGTCCGTAAAAATATCCAGTTGCCGTTTATTCCTTATTATAGTAAGTTGGATAACAATATCGGTTACATCAACCTGAGTACTTTCTCAGGAAATCCTTCTAAAGAGTTTAAGAAGGCTTTTCTTGATTTGAAGAAGCAGGGTATCACTTCATTGGTAATTGATTTGCGCAACAATGGCGGTGGGTTGCTGGAAGAGGCTGTAGAGATAGCCAACTACTTTCTGCCCCGTGGTAAGACGATTGTAACAACGAAAGGCAAGATAAAACAAGCAAGTAATACGTATAAGACCTTGCGCGAACCATTGGATACGGATATTCCTATTGCTGTATTGGTAAATAGCGGTACTGCTTCCGCTTCGGAAATCCTGGCGGGTGCATTGCAGGATTATGACCGTGCAGTGATTGTAGGTAACCGCACGTTTGGGAAAGGTTTGGTGCAGGTGCCGCGTACATTGCCTTATGGCGGTACGATGAAGGTGACTACTTCCAAATATTATATTCCCAGTGGCCGTTGCGTACAGGCAATAGATTACAAACATCGTAATCCAGATGGTAGTGTAGGGCGTATTCCTGATAGTTTGACTACAGTATTCCATACAGCTGTCGGACGTGAAGTGCGTGATGGCGGTGGTGTGACGCCGGACGTTGCAGTGGAACAAGAAAAGTTACCTAATATTTTGTTTTATCTGGTAAATGATAATCTGATCTTTAATTATGCTACTCAATATTGCCTGAAGCACCCGACAATTGCTTCTCCCGAGAATTTCGAAGTAACGGATGCTGATTATGCAGAGTTTAAGGAAATGGTGAAGAAGGCAGATTTTAAATATGACCAGCAGAGCGAGAAGATTCTGAAGAATTTGAAAGAAATGGCAGAATTTGAAGGTTATATGAAAGATGCTTCCGAAGAATTCAAGGCTCTTGAGCAGAAACTTAGTCATAATCTGGACCGTGACTTGGATTACTTTGCAAAAGATATCAAGAATATGATTGCTCAGGATATCATTAAGCGTTATTATTTCCAACGTGGTGGTATCATACAGCAGTTGAAAGATGATGATGATTTAAATGAAGCCGTGAAAGTGCTGGGTAACTCGGAGGAGTATAAGAAAATGCTGAGCGTACCGGAAACTACGGTCATAAAAGAGAAGGGGAAAGAAACAAGCTTGGTGAATTTTAATTCATACCGAAAAAGCAGTCTGATGATTTTTGACTATGTAGTGTAGGTTATAGTTTGTAGCTTCTTAAAATAAGTAACCGGATAATTTTATGGTCTATCTTTACCTTTCCGGAAAAGATAATCCATAAAGTTATCCGGTTTTTTGGTGGAAAACAATTACCTTTGCTGGCAGGTTACTTGTAAATCAATATATATGAGAGTATCTCTGTTGCTATTTTGTATATTTTCTCTTTTTAGTAGCTTATCACGTGGTTCCTCTATTCCTTTTTCTCCCATCGTGAGGAGCTATTCCGTATCAGATTATAATGCAGGTATTCAGAATTGGTCTATCGCTCAAGATGATAGGGGAGTTATGTATATTGGAAATAACAAAGGTCTGCTGGAGTTTGATGGAAATAGCTGGGAACTTCATGAATTACCTTCCAGGAACATAGTACGCTCTGTATATATCGGTAAAGACGGCAAGATATTTGTGGGCTCTTTCGAAGAGTTCGGATATTTCGAACGTAATTCATTGGATAGCCTTGTGTACCACTCTTTAAAAGATGAAGCGAAAGATTTCCGGTTCCATAATGATGAAATCTGGACGATTACGTCGGCACATGGGGAGATTGTATTTCAATCTTTCGGTTCTCTGTTCTTTTATGATGGGCATACTGTGAAGGGGATTCGTACAAAAACTCTTCCTTTGAATTTATTTCAGGTAGGTGATACGGTTTATTCTCAACAGATAAACGGAGGGCTTTTTGTTCTTGCAAAGAATGGGCTGGAAAATCTGATTGAACGAAAATCATTGGGCAACAGTGATGTGGTGGCAGGACTTCCGTATAATGATGGCGTTTTATTCCTGACACAAAAGAGTGGCGGTTTTGTTTATCAAAGCGGAAAGATACAGAAGTGGCATACAGAATGTGATGCCGAGCTTGAAAAATACTCTGTGAACCGGGCTGTAATGACCAAAGACAGTTGCTATATTATCGGTACGCTTTCTAATGGGATTTATGCAATAGATAAAGAAGGACGTTTACTTTGGAAGGAGAATACGGACAGTCGCTTACAGAATAATACCGTATTAGGACTGTATTGTGATGCCGATAACAATGTTTGGGCAGCTTTGGATGAAGGTATAGCCTATATACAAAATAACTCCTTGGTATATTATTATGAGCCTCCTTACCGGAAAATAGGAATGGTCTATGATGTGCTGGTGAAAGAGGATGAGGCTTATATCGCTTCCAATCAAGGACTTTACCGGATTAGGAACAGAGTCCCCGAACTTGTTCCGGGACTGGAAGAGCAGGCATGGTTTGTTGGTGAATGGGGAAAACAGATTTTATGCGGACATAATAAAGGAACTTTTCAGATATCGGGTTCGCAGGCATCGCTGATTTCGGATGTGAGAGGAGCGATGTGCATGAAAGAAGTCAATCTGGAAGGACGTTCGTTCTTATTGCAAGGTACCTATACGTTTCTGAATTTATACAATGAGGAGTCTTCGGGCATCTGGAGGTTTCTGCGGTCGTTAGGCGGGTTTACCCACATGGTGCGGGAGATCGAGATGGATCCCCAGGGGAATATCTGGGTGAAGCATTTACGGAAAGGATTATTCCGTTTTCGGATTAATCCGGATCTGAAACGGGTAGAAGATGTCAGAACCTATATGGAACTGGGTGATGTGAAAGATGGGGACTTCTCTTTGTTTAAGATCAACGGACGGGTTGTTTTTTCAAATGGGGAAATGTTTTACACTTACGAAGATATGAATGATTCTATTATTCCTTATGAATCGATGAATGAGCAATTGGCGGATTTGAAAGGAATACATAGTGTGAGTCATGCAAAAGGCAATCTGTACTGGTTTGTAAACAGCAAGATGGCATATTTGGTGAAATGTGAAATGAATGTTTTCCGGATTGAACATAGAATTCCGTTTTCTTTGTTTGATGGTTTGTCTATAGAGGAGAGAGCAGCGATGGTTTATGACAAGGCGAGTGGCAGTTCTTATCTCTGTTTGAATAATGCTGTTGCCCGGATTGATTCAGATAGTTCTCTTTTGTACAAGTCCTCTATTAGGCGCTCTTTGTGGATATCGGCTATAACGACTGAGTCGGAGTGGACGGGAAAAATAAAAAAAATGTCGGTGCAAAAAGAGAACAAGATTGATGCAGATTTGAATACCGTATGCTTCTCTTTATGCTATCCGGTTTATAATGACTATACTTACAAGGTAAGGTATAAATTGGAAGGACTGTCCGATCAGTGGGTGGAAGGTGACCGCAGTCTGCAGAAGAAATATACTCGTTTGCCATTTGGGTCGTATGTTTTTAAAGCTGAGATTTATAATGAGAATGAAGTATTGGCATTGGTAACGCTACCTTTTGAAGTCTTGAGACCTTGGTTTCTATCATATTGGGCTATCACCGGTTATGTTCTGATTGGGCTGTTGTTGTTATTGTTGTTGCAATACATCGTTTATCAGTCTGTGAAGAAGAAGAAAGACAGGGTGATTGAACAACAACGCATTACCCATCAAGCTGAGATAGAAATACAGGAAAAGAAGATTATCGAATTGGAGAAAGAGCAACTGGAAGCTGATTTACGTTTTAAGAGTAAAGAACTGTCCGGAGTTGTGATGACCAATATTGCCCATCAGGAGTTTTTGAATTCGTTGAAAGAAGAAATACAACAACAGAAGTTATCAGGGCAGTATACGCGGAAGAATCTGGATAAGCTTTTAGTATTGATTAATCAAAGTATCGTTTCGGATGAGGAAAACTGGAATATGTTCCAGGCGAATTTTGACCGGATACATGAGAACTTCTTCCGAAACCTGAAACAACAGTACCCGGATCTGACGGCGGGTGATTTACGTTTCTGTGCTTTACTCCGCTTGAATATGCCGACAAAAGAAATTGCCAAGCTGCTGAATATATCGGTGAGGGGCGTAGATGCGGCAAGATATCGCTTGCGTAAGAAATTTAATCTATCTCAGGAAGATAGTCTGACGGATTTTATGATTAATTTTAAATAGTTGATTATTAACGTTATAATGTGAAAGGAAGTACTAAAATAGTACTTCCTTTTTTTGTGTTTTGCACTAAAGGTACTTTTGTTGTAGCTCTGTATTGTGGCAGTTTAAGGTGCTTTCTCTTTATTTGCAGCGAAATCATTTTTCTCCAAAAATAATAAAGAATGAAAAGCATGAGACAATTAATCCTTAAGGTACAATCGTTTTTAATTTTATTGGTGCTGGTATCTGCCAATGTGCAAGCACAAAAATCTCCTGTCGATATGGATCGATTTATTGATGATCTGATGAAGAGAATGACGCTGGAAGAGAAAATCGGCCAGTTGAACTTACCTGTTACGGGTGAAATAACCACCGGACAAGCCAAGAGTAGTAATGTGGCTAAGCGTATTCGTGCCGGTGAAGTGGGCGGACTCTTTAACTTGAAAGGCGTGGAGCGTATTCGTGACGTTCAGAAGCAGGCGGTAGAAGAAAGTCGTCTGGGTATTCCTCTTTTATTTGGTATGGATGTAATTCATGGATACGAAACTGTATTCCCTATTCCTCTGGGATTATCCTGTACCTGGAACATGAAAGCTATTGAAGAATCTGCACGTATTGCTGCTATCGAAGCCAGTGCTGATGGTATTTGCTGGACATTCAGTCCGATGGTGGATGTTTCCCGTGATCCCCGTTGGGGACGAGTTTCCGAAGGGAATGGTGAAGACCCTTTCTTGGGAGCGGAGATTGCGCGTGCTATGGTACGTGGTTATCAAGGGAAGGATATGAGTAGTAATGATGAGATTATGGCTTGCGTAAAGCACTTTGCTTTATATGGGGCATCAGAAGCAGGACGCGACTATAATACAGTGGATATGAGTCATCAACGTATGTTCAACGAATATATGTTACCTTATCAAGCAGCCGTGGAAGAAGGTGTGGGTAGTGTGATGGCTTCATTCAATGAAGTGGATGGTGTACCGGCTACCGGAAATAAGTGGCTGATGACCGATGTACTTCGTAAGCAGTGGAACTTTGATGGGTTTGTTGTGACAGACTATACCGGTATCACTGAAATGACCGATCATGGTATGGGGGATACACAAACAGTTGCAGCCTTGGCTCTGAATGCAGGTGTTGATATGGATATGGTGAGCGATGCTTTTACAAACACACTTAAGAAATCTTTGGAAGAAGGAAAAGTTTCAGTAAAGGCTGTTGATGCTGCTTGTCGCCGTATTCTGGAAGCTAAGTATAAGCTGGGTCTTTTTGATAATCCCTATAAATATTGTGATATAACCCGTCCTAAAAAACAAATCTTTACGAAAGAACACCGTGCTATAGCCCGTAAGACAGCTTCGGAAAGCTTTGTTCTCTTGAAGAATGAGAATAGTGTACTCCCTCTGGCAAAGAAAGGTACCATTGCTGTAGTAGGTCCTTTGGCTGATAGCCGTAGCAATATGCCGGGCACGTGGAGTGTGGCTGCTGTGATGAACAAATATCCTTCTTTGATTGAAGGTCTGAAAGAAGTAGTGGGAGGCAAGGCTAAAATTCTTACGGCTAAAGGGAGTAATTTGATGAGTGATGCCGAATACGAAGAACGTGCTACTATGTTTGGCCGTACCCTGCATCGTGACAATCGTACAGATAAGGAACTGCTGGATGAGGCACTTGCTGTAGCTGCCAAGTCTGACGTGATTGTTGCTGCTTTGGGTGAGTCTTCCGAGATGAGCGGTGAAAGTAGTTGTCGTACGGACCTCGAAATGCCGGATACGCAACGTGCACTTTTGCAGGAATTGTTGAAAACCGGCAAACCGGTGGTATTGGTGTTGTTTACCGGTCGTCCGTTAGTATTGAATTGGGAGCAGGAAAATGTACCTGCTATTCTGAATGTGTGGTTTGGTGGTAGTGAAGCTGCTCTTGCCATTGGTGATGTACTGTTTGGAAATGTAAATCCGAGTGGTAAACTTACTGCTACTTTCCCGAAGAGTGTAGGACAGATTCCTTTGTTCTATAATCATAAGAATACCGGTCGTCCTTTGCCTCAAGGAGCTTGGTTCCAGAAGTTCCGTAGCAATTATCTGGATGTAGATAACGAACCGCTTTATCCGTTTGGATATGGCTTGAGCTATACTACTTTCTCTTATAGCGATATTACATTGGATAAATCGTCCATGAATATCAATGGAGAGATTACGGCAACTGTAACGGTAACCAATACAGGTAAGTATGACGGTTCGGAAGTAGTGCAGCTATATATCCGCGATCTTATAGGCAGTGTAACACGTCCGGTGAAAGAATTGAAAGGCTTTGAAAAAATCTTCCTGAAAGCCGGTGAATCCAAACAAGTGTCTTTCAAGTTAACAGCTGATATGTTGAAGTTCTACAATTATAATCTGGATTTTGTGTGCGAACCGGGCGACTTTGAAGTAATGATAGGTGGTGATAGCCGTGATGTGAATAAGGCCCTATTTTCGCTTCAATAAGTATCTGCTTGGTAGTAGATAGATAAAGAACGAATACAGAAACTTTATTAAAAATAAATGTCTGATAACTAATTAGTTCTGCGAGTATGTAGTAGTTATAAAGTAGTACCATGTTTAGGCGTGGTACTCTTGTGGTAGCCTGTTTTTTGACTTAAATCAATTATTGCTATACGTTTGCAGAGTAATTTTAAATCAATACAAAATGAAAAGAAATCTATTAATTACATGTGTGATGTTGCTGTTTGCTGTCGTTTCGATGGCGCAGAACAAGATTACAGTTTCGGGTGTCGTTACAGATAAGACAGGCGAAACTGTTATAGGTGCTTCTGTTCGGGTAAAAGGACAGGAGAATATGGGAACTATTACGGATATCGACGGAAAATACCAGATTCCTGGCGTACCGGCGAATGCCACTTTGATATTCAGTTATATTGGTATGAAGGAACAGGAAGTGGCGCTTAATGGGCGTTCTACAGTGAATCTTATGATGGAAGAGGATAGTCAGCTCATTGAAGAAGTTGTAGTAGTAGGTTATGGTAGCGCCAAGAAGCGTGATTTGACCGGTTCTATTGTAACAGTGAAAGCTGCCGAGATTGCTTCAAAACCATCTACCAATCCTTTGGCTTCTATTCAAGGTAAGGTCGCTGGTGTGCAGGTTATCAATACAGGACGTGCCGGGCAGGATCCGGAAATTCGTGTTCGCGGTACAAACTCTATCAATGGTTATACTCCTTTATATGTAGTGGACGGACTGTTTACGGATAACATCAACTATCTGAATACAGCGGATATTGAATCTATGGAAATCCTGAAAGACCCTTCTTCCTTGGCTATTTTTGGTGTGCGTGGTGCTAATGGCGTTATTATCATTACTACTAAGAAGGCGAAAGAAGGTAAGACTCAGGTCAGCATTAATGGTTCGGTGGGTTGGAAAAAGGTTACAGACCGCGTTAGCCTGACTAATGCAGAACAGTTCAAAATGCTTTATAATGAACAACGCATGAATCAGGGTGGCGATCCGTACGATTATACAGTATGGAATGCAGATACTGACTGGCAGGATGAGATGTTCCAAACAGGTTTCCTTACTAACAATACGGTTAGCATTACAGCTTCGGGAGATAGAAGTAAGTTTTATCTGGGCTTGGGATATGTAATGGAAGAAGGTTCCATCAAGAGTGAAAAGCTGAATAAGTTTACTGTGAATTTGCATAGTGAACATAAAGTGACCGACTTCTTACGTTTTGGTTTCCAGGTGAATGGTGTACGTGCATTATATCCTGATGCAAAAGGTGTAGGCTCTGCTTTGAAAGCAGCTCCGATTGCTCCTGTTTATGATACAGAAAGCGGTCTTCTACATACTCTTCCTGATTTTCAGCGTGCTCAGGTTTGGAATCCTATGATTGAACCCGTGTTGAGAGGTGCTCATAATAAATCTGCAAATTATCGTATGGCAGGAAATATCTACGGAGAACTTGATTTGATGAAGAATCTAACCTTTAAGGCCACTTTCTCCCTGGATTATGCTTCCAGCCAGTCACGTTCTTATTCTCCGCTTATTTATGTGTATAACCCGGATGTAGAAGGTGGTAAAGAAAGATTGACAGATAAAGAAAGTATCAGTCAGTCGAAGTCTACATCAATGGCAGCACAGTCCGATTATGTATTGACTTATATTAATCAGTTTGGTGATCATGGTTTAACTCTGACTGCCGGTCTTACTACGAATTATAATGAATATTCTGATTTATCGGGTGGCCGCAGTCAATTGCCGGGTTATGGTGTTTCTATTGGCGAAGATATAGATAAGTGGTGGATTACTATGATTGATGATGCTACATCAGCTACTAATGGTGGATCCCAATACAAACGTTTTACAATGTCCTATCTGTTCCGTGCATTGTATAACTATAAAAATCGTTATTTGCTGAATGCTTCTTATCGCCGTGACGGTTCTTCCGTATTTAAGAGAACAGGAAATACATGGGATAATTTTTATTCATTCGGTGCCGGTTGGGTTATGAGTGAAGAAGCATTCATGAAGAAACAGAATGTAATCGATTATCTGAAGCTGAAAGGTTCATGGGGTGTTTTGGGAAGCCAGAATACAGGAGGTTCCCGCTATCCGGCCTACCCTAATATTACAAGTTCGGGTTCTGCTGTCTTTGGTGATAATGTTATTGCAGGTAAGGGACCGGATAAACTGATTTCACAGACATTGGGATGGGAGCGTAACTATTCATGGGAAGTTGGTTTTGATATGCATCTGTTGGATGGTCGCATGCAGATTTCTCCTGTTTATTACAATAAGACAACCAAAGACTTGCTGACAAGTGTTCCCGGTCTTTCAGGTACGGTTCCTGCATTGCAGAATACAGGAGAGATTCGTAACCGTGGTTTTGAGTTGGCAGCATCCTGGAGCGATAAAATCGGTGAAAACTGGCGTTATGGTGTTTCAGCCAATCTAACGACTATTGATAATGAAGTTGTATCATTGATAAGCAAGGATTATTCAATAATTAATGGCGTTTCTCGTGTATCTGAAGGATATCCTATCGGCTACTTCTATGGATACAAAGTGGCAGGTGTTTATCAGAATGAAACCGATATCGAAACTTCAGCACCTAACCAGGTAGCTTCTGTGAAGCCGGGCGATTTGAAGTTTGCCGATGTAAATGGTGACGGTATTATCTCAGAGAAAGACCGTACTATGATTGGTAATCCTACTCCGGATTTTACTTATGGTTTTAGC